>WNGF01000065.1_pt1 | contig 127985 bp, 118 predicted proteins | sample 5400641 | NCBI WGS metagenome assembly WNGF01 (sample SAMN13153371, study PRJNA577476) | soil metagenome | isolation source: 80 cm soil or saprolite under grassland replicate 2 | place: USA:California | collected 2016-06-15 | reverse complement strand
GCGTAACGTCACCGCTTCAGACATTGATGACCGGCGGCGCAACAAGGTCGTACAGGAAAACAGCGCGACCAGCCGGAGCCTCTCGGTGGGCACGCCGTATCGGACGCTCAATGACCCGCGCGTTCCGGTCACCGCGACGACGAACATCAGCGCGACGGGTATCATCCATTTCTATCAGACCAAGTACGCGAACACTTCCGCGCCAATTCCGCTCGCATCGTACGAGGAAGCTCAGCTCATCATCGCGGAAGTTGAGATCCGCGCGAACAACCTCGCGGCCGCTCTTCCGATTCTGAACGCTTCGCGCACACGTGGCGGACAGGGAGCATTCACCGGAACGACGCAGGCGGATTACCTGGCCGAGCTGATCGACCAGCGGCGCAGAGAGCTATTCGCCGAGAGCCAGCATCTCGGTGACATCATTCGCTTCAACATCACGCTCACTCCCGCTGCCGGCACGCCCTATCACTTCGGCGGAGTCTACGGCAATCAGATCTGTCTTCCGTTGCCGAGCGCGGAGCGGCTAAACAATCCGACAATCGGAGGGTAGTCGCGCGCTTCCAGACAAAAAAGCCGGTCCTTATGGACCGGCTTTTTTAATGGCGGGGGCGGGATTTGAACCCGCGACCTTCGGGTTATGAGCCCGACGAGCTACCAGGCTGCTCCACCCCGCGATAGAAGAAGCAATCTAGACAGCCAGGGTGGGGAGTTCAAGCTGGTGAAAATCAACAGTTTTTCACTTTCGTCCGCCCGTCGTGTCCGGCATTTCGTCGACGATGCGGTAGAGAATCTCCTTGTCACCACGCACCATCCCGAATTCCTCTCGGGCGATTCGCTCCTGAGTGGCGCGGTCGGTGGCAATCGCGCGGGCTGCACGCCGGAGCGAATCGACCTCCCGTTGCAGCGAATCGGTTTCCGCCTGGAGCCGTGCCTTGCGTTCTCGCTGCCGCCACAGATCGAGGGAGCTGTATTCCCCGCCCTGCACCGCGAACACCAGTCCGCCGATGATTATCGCCGCCCAGATTAGTCGCGCGAGCAAAACGTCACTCTATAACCCGTAGATGGAGCCGCCAGGATACTCGGCGACGTCGCCGAGAAGCTCTTCGATGCGCAGTAGCTGATTGTACTTCGCAACGCGGTCGGTACGGCTCGCTGAGCCCGTCTTGATCTGACCCGCTCCCGTCGCGACGGCCAGGTCGGCGATGAAGGTGTCCTCGGTCTCGCCGGATCTGTGGGAAATGATCGACTGGTAGCCGTTGGCGCGCGCAACCTCGATCGCTTCGAGTGTCTCGGTGAGCGTGCCGATTTGATTCAGCTTGATGAGGATCGCGTTGGCAACATCGTCCCGAATGCCGCGTGAAAGCCGCTCGGTATTTGTCACGAATATGTCGTCGCCAACGAGCTGCACACGATCTCCCAGCGCTTCGGTCAGTCGCGCCCAGCCCGCCCAGTCATCTTCAGCCAATCCGTCCTCAATCGACACGATGGGATATTCGTCGAGCCATTGCAGGTACAGCTCGATCATCTGGTCGGCAGTACGCGTTCCCGCGCCGCTTTTCTTGAAGGTGTAACTCTTGCCCTTGTACAGCTCCGATGCGGCGCAATCGATAGCGATTGCGATTTCGGTTCCCGCAGCGTAACCCGCATTTTCGATCGCTTCCACAACTACCTGGAGCGCCGCCTCGTCGTTCTCGAGATTAGGGGCAAAGCCACCCTCGTCGCCGACGCCGGTGGAGAGCTTTCGCTTTACGAGAACTTTCTTGAGTGAGTGGAACACCTCCGTGCCCATTCTCAGTGCTTCGGCAAAGGTGTCCGCACCAACGGGGACGATCATGTATTCCTGAAAGTCGACCGTATTCGTCGCATGTGCGCCGCCGTTGAGAATGTTCATCATCGGCACGGGGAGCACTCGCGCCAGCGGGCCGCCCAGATAACGAAAGAGCGGCACTCCTGCATCCTCCGCGGCGGCGCGTGCTGTCGCCATCGAGACGGCGAGAATCGCGTTCGCGCCCAGCTTCCCTTTGTTCGGAGTCCCGTCGAGCTCGATCAGCGTTCGGTCGATGGATATCTGGTCCGACGCAACAAGGCCATTGAGGGCGGGTGCGATACGCTCCTCGATGGTCTGCACAGCGAGCTGGACACCCTTTCCGAGGTATCTGTCTGCATCGCCATCGCGAAGCTCCAGAGCTTCATGCTCGCCGGTGGAGGCGCCGCTCGGCACAGCGGCCCGACCTCTCGCCCCGGAGTCGAGCGTGACGTCCGCTTCCACGGTGGGATTGCCGCGGCTGTCGAGAATCTCTCGACCGCGGATGTCAATTATGGTAGACAATTGATCTGTTGCCTGTTGTGAAAGGTGTCAGCTCGAGGCGGCGGACTTGACCAGCCGATCTTTGTCCTGGCTCGAGACGCCGTAAATGGATTCCACCGCGGCAGCGAGACGCGCGCGCACTTCCGACGCGAGCTGCTCACGATCGTCGTAGGTCAGACCGTCAACCGGAACCGGATCGAGAAAATGTACATCCATCGGTCCTCCCCGCACCGTCAATGTCCCATTCGGCATGGAGTCGCGAGTTCCGTGGAGAAGAACCGGAATTATCGGCACGCCGGCGGCGATCGCGAGAACGAAAGGTCCTTTTTTCAGGGGCCGGATCCGATAGTCGTCGCCGCGCGTTCCCTCAGGAAAGACGATGATGGATGTCCCTCCGCGAATGATTGCGGCAGCGTCGTCATAAGCCGAGAATGCCGCCTTTCGATTCTGTCGATCCATTGGGACCATATCGACAGACTTCATGGCGCGGCCGAAAAGGGGGATCCGAAACAGCTCCACCTTCGCGACGAATCTCGATTGAGGGACCGTCGCGCCCAGTGCGAGAATGTCGAGCCAGCTCAAATGATTCGCCATGAAGATGTGGGGCTGATGCGGATCCACTTTCTCGATCCCGTGCGTCCGGAGCTTCGAACGCGCCCCCCAAAGACACATTCGCGACCAGGCTTCCAGCCCCCAGTCGAGAATGCCGCCGACACGGTTCTTGACGCCGAGGAGAGCAGACACGATCACGAGCGTGGCGATCAGTAGCGTGGAGATCGCTCCGACGATGAAGAAGAATCCCGTGCGCACGAGGATTATCACGCGTCGCGCGGTCCCGGCTGGGCTCGGGCCCGAGGCATCGATAGCAGAGCTTGTCATTTCGAGAAATGAAGGTAACCGGGCGGCGGATCAACAGTAGTGTCGCCATCGCGAAGGATCACTCCCGGCGCACCCTCCTCGACGTTCCCGATTCTGGAGAGCTCGACACCGAACCGACGCGCGAACTCGCCGGTGTCGAGCTCTACGCGCGATGTCAGCGCCAACTCATATTCCTCGCCACTTCCCGCCCCGTCGAGAGAGGAGACTCCGTCCATCGTCGGAATCGCTCCCAGCTCGATGGTGATAGCGACTTCGCTCGCCGCGGCGACTTGCTGAAGATCGGCGATGAGCCCGTCCGATATGTCTATCGCGGCTCGCACCCCGCGCTCGGCGAGCCAACCAGCTTCACGGATTCTCGGAACGGGATGCGCGAAGCGCTCCCGATGCGCCGGTGAAGGAGTATCTCCGGCTAGGAACGCGCGGACGGCCGCGCCTGCGCCGCCGAGCCTGCCGGTGACGTACACGTGATCGCCGGCGCGCGCGTTCGACCTGAGGAGCGGCTGCTCAACGACTCCCAGTGCAGAGATCGTGATCGCGAGCTCTGTCCCACTGGATAAATCACCTCCGACAACTTCTGCACCAGCGGCGCGAGCCGCGTCGCCGATGCCGTCGGCGAGCGCACCCGCCTCGCTCACCCATCGAGGCGGCAGGATCAAGGCGGCAAGGATCCCAACCGGCGAAGCCCCCATCGCGGCGAGATCACTCAGCGCGGCCGCGGCCGCGCGGTAGCCGATCTCCCGGGAGTCGAGCCACTCACGCCTGAAATGCACGTTCTCCACCGAGGAGTCCGTCGTCGCGACGAGGCGGCCAGCCGGCATTTGCGATAGCAACACCGCATCATCACCGATTCCCCGCGCCGCGTCACCCCAGCGCAAAAGGAATTGGCGGACAACGTCAAACTCTGCACCGGCGCGCAACCGCGTGTGCCGCTCGCCAATTTCGGGCTTTTCGATCGTCAAGGAACGTGCGGCAGACGGACGAGGACGCCAGGTTCATCCCGGGGCGGAGTCTCGTTCCACGCGTCGTGCAGCGCGCGCAGGATATCAGAGAGCGTGGTGCCTCTGACCGCGCCGCACAGCTCAGCCGCGCGGCCGTGAAAGAACGCGGCGGCAGCGGCTGTCTCGGCAACGCTGCGCTGGTCGAGAGTGAAGTCCGGACGTTTGCGGCGCGCGTAAAGGAGTGTATGCGCGAGTAGCGTGGCTACGATTCCCGATAGCACGTCACCGCTTCCACCCGTCGCGAGCGCAGCTGTTCCCGCGGCGGAAACGTAGCGCGTACCGTCGGGCGCGAAGACGACCGTCGGTGTTCCTTTGAGAAGCAGTGCCGCCGCTGTCTCCCCTGCGAGGCCCGCTCCGACGTCGAATCTCTCGGCCGCAACAGACGAAGTGCCCATTCCAATTACTCTACCAAGCTCTGCCGGGTGCGGCGTCATCACCGCTTGATGTCCACGAAGCAGGGATGCGAGCGACGCCGCGTCGCCACTGAAAGCGTTCAGCGCATCCGCGTCGACGACCGTTGGGACAGAGCTCGAAAGCAGGACACGCTCGACAAGATCACGCGCGTCCGCTCCCTTGCCCAACCCTGGACCGAGAACGATCGCGTTAGCGCCATCGAGGATTGGCGCGAGCGTCCCGGCATCCTTCGGCCATTTGCTGACGATGGCCTCCGGCAGACCAGCATGAGTCGCTTCGACGGTGGATCGATGGACGACGAGATGAACCAGGCCGGCGCCCGTCCGGAGCGCCCCCATTCCGACCAGAATGGCGGCTCCGGCCATGCCTTCGCCGCCGCCAACGACAACGACGCGACCGCGCGTTCCCTTGTGGGCATCGAACCGGATCGGCGGCACCCTCGCGTGAGCCCACGTCGCGTCGATGAGAAGCGGAAGAAAGGAGGTACCGTCATCCGTGAGGCCGATGTCGAGAACCGCGATCGAGCCGCAGCAGTCTCTCGCCAGCAATGCTCCACGCTTCATCAGGCCAAAGCTGAGAGTGTGCGTCGCTCCCACCGCCTCCTGAGTCACGCCGCTGTCCGCATCCACTCCCGTCGGCAGATCCAACGCAAAAACGGTTGCGCCGTTCGCAGCCGCATCATTGATCGCCGTCACCAGCTCCGAGATGCGACCATGGGGCGCTCCCTTGGAACCCGTGCCGAGAAGTGCGTCCACCACCACGCTCTCATCGCCCAGCACATCGGAAACGCTGATTCTCGATGCTGCAGCGGAGCCGAGGCTGCTCGCTCGCGCACTCTCCGCCTCGGGCGTTTTTGGAGCGGCTGATTCGACGACGTGAACCGTTACTCCCTTTCCGGCAAGCTCACCCGCGACTACCCAGCCATCACCGCCGTTATTGCCGGGGCCCGTTACGACGGCGGCGCTTTCCACACCGCGAGTGCGTCTCAGGATCTCGGACGCCGCGGCAGCTCCGGCTCGATGCATCAGCTCGGCGGCGGACGTACCACCTTGAATCGTTCTCCGCTCGCACTCAGCGCTCTCCGCGGCCGTCGCTACGCGAGCGGGCATGCCTTTGCGTGGAGCGGCGCTACGCCTTGAGCTCGCAGCCCCAGGGATAATCGCGCTCGAACGCCTCGTGGAAATCGAAGACCGAAGCAAACTCCTCGCGCGTATCGGCCGGCTGCTTGACGAGAAGACCCAGCTCGACGAGCGCGAACACGATCTCTCCGATGTCCGACGTCCCGTGCACTCCCCACCGCTCCAGAACAAGACGCGACATCAGTCCGAAGCGCTCCAGCGCCAAGTCGCGACAGGAGTGGGCAAGCTCCGCTGCCGAGATGTGCCGCCGAACCTCGAGCCTGTTCTGGCAGAACTCGAGCGCCGAGAGCACGAACAGGTACGCCTGCTCGTCGTAGCGTGGCTCCCGCACGCGAATGCGATCCATCACGCCGTCACGAAATGCGAGCTCGGGCATCATTCTTCCCCGCGATCGCGAAACGCCGTCGGATAAAGAGGGAATCGCCGAGCGAGCTCGCGCACCTCTTCGCGAATTCCCTGCGCAAGCGTTGCGTCTTCCGGGGCGGACAGTATCCGGTCGATCATCCCCGCGATTTGACGCATCTCGCGCTCGCGCATCCCGCGCGTCGTCACAGCTGGAGTACCGATGCGAATGCCGCTCGTCACGAACGGCGACTGCGTTTCCTTTGGAACGGTGTTCTTGTTGACGGTGATCGCGGCGACATCGAGCGCCTTCTCGGCAACTTTGCCCGTGAGTCCGCGGTTCCTGAGATCAACCAGCATCAAGTGATTATCCGTTCCACCGGAGACGAGGTCGTACCCTTTCTCCATGAGCGCTCCTGCAAGCGCACGCGCATTCGCGACGATGTGGCCGCAATATTCCTTGAACTCGGGCTGCAGCGCCTCGTGCAGACCAACTGCCTTCGCAGCGATGACATGCTCGAGCGGTCCCCCCTGCGTGCCGGGGAACATCGCCTTGTCGATCACCTTGGCGTGCTCCGCCTTGCAGAGTATAAGTCCGCCGCGCGGCCCCCTCAGCGTCTTATGCGTAGTGGTCGTCACTGCGTCGGCGTGCGGAATCGGCGACGGATGAAATCCGGTCGCTACAAGGCCGGCGAAGTGTGCCATGTCTACGACGAACACGGCACCTATCTCGCGCGCAACTTCGGCGAACGGCTCGAACTCGATAATCCGCGCATAGGCGCTCGCGCCGGCGATGATCAGCTTCGGGCGCTCGCTCCGGGCGATCTCCTGCATCCGCCCGTAGTCGATGCGGCCGTCATCGCCGACTCCATAATGGATGGCGTGATACAGCAGGCCGGAAAAATTGACCGGTGAGCCATGTGTGAGATGTCCGCCTTGCGACAGGTCAAGGCCGAGCACCTTGTCCCCCGGTTTGAGGAACGCCAGGTAAACGGCGGCGTTTGCCTGCGCGCCAGAATGCGCCTGAACGTTCGCGTGCTCCGCGGAGAAGAGTTCCTTCGCGCGGTCTATCGCCAGTTGCTCGACCTGATCTACGAATTCGCAGCCGCCGTAGTAGCGCTTACCGGGCAGACCTTCGGCGTACTTGTTGGTAAGGGGTGTTCCCATCGCCTCGAGAACCGCTTCCGACACGAAGTTCTCGCTGGCAATGAGCTCGAGGCCGTCGCGCTGCCGGTCCACTTCGCGGCGAATGATCGCCGCGACATCAGGATCACTTTCCCAGACTGCGTGCAGCTGTAGGCCTGCTGACTCCTCAACTTCCTGCATTCACCTCTCCTTCATCGATCTTCTCGACCCTCCGGGCGTGACGACCACCCTCGAAATCCGTTACCAGCCAGCGGCGCATCGTCTCAACCGCCGTGTCGTCGCTGATGAAGCGCGACGGGAGAACGAGCACGTTCGAGTCATTGTGGCGTCTCGACAGCTCGGCTATCTCCGGCATCCACGCCAGCGCCGCGCGTACGTGCGGATAGCGGTTCGCAACAATGTCTACTCCGATCCCGCTACCGCAGAGCAGAATACCGCGCCGCGCATCGCCACGCGAGACCTTGCGCGCAAGCGGATGTGCGTAATCGGGATAGTCGTCGGTTGGGATCTCCTCCTTCGGGCCGAGGTCCTCGGGCGTATAACCCATGCGCTCGAGCTCAGCGACAAGCCGGTTCTTCATCGCGAAGCCGGCGTGATCGGCGGCGATGGGAATTATCTCACCGGATTCTTTATCGGCCGCCATGCGATTCCATCAGGCTAGCTGAGGGGTGCCAAGTCTCTCCTCGGCGAGTCGGTCCGCCGCGAGATACGTCGGAATACCTTCGGTTCGCGCGATTTCGTAAACGCGCAGCACGGTATCGTAGATGTCGTCCGCCTTGCGCAGAGCTCGCTCCGAGTCCCAGCCGGCGACCTCGCCATAGACGTTGATCACGCCGCCGGCATTCGCAACGTAATCAGGAGCGTAGAGAACTCCCTTCTCCTCGAGAACGTCGCCATGTCGTGACTCGAGGAGCTGATTGTTCGACCCTCCCGCGATTATCTCGAACCTGAATCGCGGAATCGTTTCATCGTTGATGATGCCGCCAAGCGCACATGGCGCGAATATCTCCGCTTCCACGTCGTAGATGTTCGCCGTGCCGACTACCCTGCCTCCTGTCTCTGCAGCAACGCGCTTGGTCCGCTCGGCATCGATGTCGCATACAACGAGTTTCGCTCCCGCCTCAGTCAGCTCTCGCGCGAGGTATTGGCCAACGTGACCGCACCCCTGGAGAGCGACAGTCTTTCCGGTGAGATCATCGGACCCCCACCGCTCCTTTGCAGACGCCTGAATCGCGCGAAAAACGCCGTGCGCAGTTACCGGCGATGGGTCGCCCGACTTGGACGCCAGACCGGCCACGTGGTCGGTCTCGAGATGAACGAAGTCCATGTCGCGCGTGCTCGTGCCGACGTCTTCGGCAGTGATATACCTTCCACCGAGGCTCTCGACAAAGCGTCCGTGCGCGCGGAAGATCGGCTTCCGATCGACAGTTCGATTGTCACCGATGATGACCGATTTACCGCCGCCCAGGTGGAGGCCGGCGACGGCGTTCTTGTACGTCATGCCGCGTGACAATCGCAGTGCATCCGTCACCGCCTCCTCGTCCGTGGGGTAGTTCCAGAAGCGCGTTCCGCCAAGCGCGGGGCCAAGACGAGTGCTGTGGACGGCGATGACCCCGCGGTAACCGCATGACGGATCGCTGCACATCATCACCTGCTCGTGTCCCATCTCGGACATCGTGTCGAAGATTTCCATTATCTGCTGCTAAAGTTGTCAGTCGCGCGCATACAGATGGCGCGAGATCACGATTCGCTGAATCTCCGAGGTACCTTCATAAATCTCGGTGACTTTTGCATCGCGGAACAGACGCTCGACCGGATAGTCCTTCACGTACCCATAACCGCCAAAGATCTGCACTGCCTGATTCGTGCAGAACATCGCCGTCTCACTGGAGAACAGCTTCGCCATCGAGCACGCCTGGACGACGTTCTCGCCGCGGTCTTTCGCCGCCGCCGCCGCGTGAGTGAGACTGCGCGCTGCAGCGACCTTCGTCGCCATATCGGCGAGCTTGAACTGAATCGCCTGAAAGTCGCGGATCTGAACGCCAAACTGACGCCTCTCGGCCGCATACGCAGTGGCTGCCTCCAGCGCGGCGCGCGCAATTCCAACAGCCTGCGCAGCAATGCCAAGCCGCCCCGCCGACAGTGACTGCATCGCGTAAACGAACCCCATTCCCGGCTCACCGAGAAGGTTCGCCGACGGAACGCGCATCGCGTCGAATGTGAGCTCGACGGTTGGAGACGCGCGCAGACCCATCTTCTCTTCCTTCTTGCCGACATGAAAGCCCGGCAGATCGGGAGTGACGAGGAACGCTCCGATTCCGCGCGCGCCGCGGCGTTCCTGTCGTGTGTCCGTCCGCGCCATTGTCACGATCACCCCGGCAGTGTTGCCGTTTGTGACCCAGCTCTTGGTACCGGTGAGAAGCCAGTCGTCGCCGGCACGCACCGCCTGCGTAGTGAGCGCAACGGCGTCGGAGCCCGCCTCCGGCTCGGAGAGCGCGAAGGCTCCGAGAATCTCGCCCCGTGCCATCGGTCCGAGAAACCGTTCGCGCTGCGCGTCGCTGCCGTAGCGAAGAATCATTGATGTCGGCAGCGAGTTGTGGACGCTCATCATCACCGCCGCCGAAGCGTCAACGGTGGCTATCTCCTCGAGCGCAAGCAGGTACGTCGGCGTGTCCACGCCAAGACCGTCGTATTCCTCGGGTAACAGCATTCCGAGGAATCCGAGATCGCCAAGCTTTTTCACGAGTGACGGCTCGAAGTACGACCGCTCATCCCAATCGGCGGAGTAGGGCGCGATCTCCTGACGGGCAAAGTCGCGCGCGAGCTTCTGGATCTCGCGCTGCTCCTCGGTGAGGTCCAGCAAATCAATGCTCACTGAGTGCGCTACTTGTAGGTGTAGAAGCCGCGACCGGTTTTTCGTCCGAGCCAGCCGGCGGCCACGTACTTCTTCAGCAGCGGACACGGACGATACTTCGGATCGCCAAGGCCGTCACGCAGCACTTCGAGGATCGCCACGCATGTGTCGAGGCCGATCAGGTCGGCCAGCGCCAGCGGACCCATCGGATGATTCATTCCGAGCGTCATCACCTGGTCTATCGCCTCGGTCTCGCCGACTCCTTCCATCAGACAGTAGACAGCCTCATTGATCATCGGCATCAGCACACGATTCGAGACGAAGCCGGGATAATCGTTGACTTCCACCGGCGTCTTGCCGAGAGCCTTGCTCAGCTCGACGACTCGCTGCGTGGTCGCGTCCGATGTTGCGAGCCCGCGGATGATCTCGACGAGCTTCATCACCGGCACCGGATTCATGAAGTGCATCCCCACCACCTGCTCCGGACGTGAGGTTCGTCGAGCGATCTCGGTGATGGATATCGAGCTGGTGTTTGTCGCGAGTATCGCTGCCGGCGCTGCGATACCATCGAGCTCGCTGAAGATGCGGTATTTGAGGTCGCTGTTCTCGGTGGCGGCCTCAATGACGAGCGTGGCGTCAGAAGCTGCATCGAGGGTGCTGCCCGTCTCGATGCGACCGAGGATCTCGCGAGGCGCGCTCTCCGCGATGGTCCCCTTCTTCACCTGACGCTCGAGGTTCTTCTGGATCGTGGCGCGACCGCGCTTGAGGGCATCGGCGGAGACGTCGATCATCGTCACGGGATATCCCGATTGCGCGAAGACATGCGCGATTCCGTTGCCCATCTGTCCGGCCCCAACGACGGCGACCCTATCGGCCATTCTCTATCGCTCCATGCGGCGCAGATGCCGCGAGTAGATGTAGATCAGAAGAACGAACAATGCCAACGCGGCGGCGAAGCCGCCCTCCGGACCCCATACGCCGCCAGTGAGCCAGTCCGGACCATTGTCGACAACGCGGAAATCGGGAGTCGCGACAGGAATTCCACTCACCGGAGTGTGGAGGCCAGCCGCCATCGCCCAGTTCCATCCGAAATGAACCATTCCCGCGACGTAGAGACTCCGTGTCGCCAGCAGAACGGCGCCGAGGAAGAACCCGGCGAGAATGACCTGCAGGACAGACTGCGCGTCCGCACCGGGGTTGGGCAGATGCAGAAGCCCGAAAACTATACTCGTTGCAATGAGCGTCCATCGCCATCCGATTCCGTCGCGCAACGCAGCGAAAAGATAGCCGCGCATCATCAGCTCCTCGCCGAATGCCGCAGGGAGAAGATTCCCGAGCGAAATCGCAGCGGCGGCCGCGGAGCTTCCGCTCGGCGCGGGGCGGATAGTCAGCTGCCCGGCTGCGAGCAACAGCAAGGAGGGAATGCCGATCGCAAGTGCGCCGAGGAGAAATCCGCCGGCGAGAAGTCGCGGACGGGCGGCGCTCCGCCCAAGCCACACGTAATCCCATCCGCGTCCGTCGATCCATCGCAACATGATCCAGTGCGCGACGATCATCGCGAGCGGAAAGCTCCACAGCGTGATGAGCGGCTCGTATCCCCGCGCATTCGCTGCTGCAGTGACGCCGAACTCGACAAGCGCCGCGACGACGAACGTCGCGCCGAGAACGAAGATGAAGATCAGGACGCGCCAGCCGGGGCGGATCCGCTGGTTCTCGTCCAATAGGAGCGCCCTCGCGCTCAACAGTAACTCAGGCGGCGCGCTCGACGCTCAATGCAACGGCGTTCCCGCCACCGAGGCAGAGTGTCGCAAGCCCGGTGCGAGCACCGCGGTCCTTCATTGCGTACAGAAGCGTGGTGAGCACGCGAGCCCCGCTGGCACCGATCGGATGGCCGAGCGCGATCGCGCCGCCATTGACGTTCACGCGATCCCAGTCCCACGCGAGTCCCGCCCCGTTGGCGAGCGCCTGAGAGGCAAACGCTTCATTGGCCTCGATCAAGTCGTAGTCACCGATCTTTGTGCCTGCCTTCTGCATCAGGTTTTGAACGGCGTAGATGGGAGCGAAGAAAAGATCCTGCGGTTCGGTTCCACTTGTCGCGTAGGCTGTGATGCGGCCAAGAATGTCGAGTCCGTTTGCTGAGGCGAACTCCGCAGATGTTACAACGAGAGCAGACGCTCCATCGTTGAGGCTCGACGCGTTGCCCGCCGTAACGGAGAGCTCGGACTGCTCTCCCTTTCCGGGAAACGCCGGCCTTAGCTTGGCGAGAGTTTCCGCAGTCGTGTCCTTCCGCGGACTTTCATCGGTATCGACAATCGTCGGCCCCTTCTTTCCCGGAATCTCGACCGGGACGATCTCGGCGCGGAATTTTCCCTGCTCAATCGCGGCCACCGCTTTCCGATGCGACGAAGCCGCGAACTCGTCCTGCTCCTCGCGCGACACACCGGCCTTTCGCGCCGTGTGCTCAGCATGGCCTCCCATGTGGACGTCGCAGGCCGAGCACCAGAGTCCGTCCTTGATCATCCCGTCTACGATCTTCTGGTCGCCAAGCTTCACGCCGTTCCGCATTCCATATAGGTAGTAGGGAGCATTGGACATTGACTCCTGGCCGCCGGCGACTACGACCTGGTTATCACCGGCCTTGATTGATTGCGCCGCGAGCATGACCGCTTTCAGCCCCGATCCGCAGACCTTGTTGACGGTGACTGATGGAACCGTAGCCGGAATTCCGGCCTTGAGCGCCGCCTGACGCGCCGGCGCCTGACCGGTACCCCCCTGTATTACCTGGCCCATGATGACTTCTTCCACGGTCGATGGATCGATTTTCGCCCGCTTCAGCGCTTCTCGAATGACCGCAGCGCCGAGCTCCGGGGCAGAAAGACTCGAAAGGCCGCCGAGGAAGCGACCGATAGGTGTTCGGGCGGCGGAAACGATGACGGGGGTGCGGAGAGGATCGGGCATACGTGAAAGTTAATTCACGTGTGAAGGGTCCGGCCGGAGAAGAGAATCAGAGTAGGCCAATTTGAGGACTACTTGAATTTCTAACTGACGCTGAAATTCTACTGAGAGAAACAGAAGTCCGAGGTGAAAGGAGCCGAGCGCGCAGGTGGCAGCTGAGGTGCGAGCCCCTTTCCCGTCAAAGGGAATCTGCGGAACCTCATCTGCAACTTGGCGACCTGGATATCTCGTGCCTCGGACCCGTGATTCTCTCTGTTGACCTTACAACGACACTTGAGACTGACCCAGGACCCAGAATCCGTGAAAACACAAGCTAGGCGTTGACCATGTTCAGGTTCTGGCGATGACGGTCTATCCACGCCGCCCAAAGTAGCAGCGCACCCGTTGCCATCAGTGCTGAAATCCAGATGAACTTTACTGACGGTGGAGGTGTGCCGGTGACCGAGTCCGCGACGTAGGACGCGAGGAGGAAGACGACGAGCGCCCAGAACCCCCATCTGCCGCGCGCATCACGAGCACGCGTTGCGCTGGCATAGAGGAGCACACCAACGGCGAACATCGCAATCTCCACGACCATCGTGCCGGCAACCGAATTCCACAGCCCGAGTCCGAGCTTGGGCCCGCCAGGATACAGCGGCATGTCCGCGCGATGCGTGATCCAATCGAGCACCCAATGACTGACCACGAGTAATCCGATTACGAGACCGGCACGTCCGTTCGACGTTCGTGATCGGTACAGCAGGCCAAGCAGCAAGCCCCACACACACAGCATCAGCAAGCTGTGCGACCACGGATAATTCACGAACTGAAGTGGAGTGTATGCGGTGTCGCCGGGAACAATCCTCACTTCTTCGACGCCCAGAGCGACCAGAACCGGCCACAGGATATCGGCGAATAGCCCTGCGAAGAACAATGCCTGAAGGGAGGCACGCGGTGCGACGCGCTTTCCCGCCATTCCGACTGCGAAATGTCCAATGAACACCTTTGTCAGCTCTCAGCTTTTGTTTTCGACCATGCTTCATGAAAAAACAAAAGCCAATCCCTCACGGCAGTAGCGCCCGTGTCGCCAGCTCGTGCTGAACTCGAGCAATGAATTCCGAAACGGGCATCACCTCCTGCTTCTTCCCCGCCCCGCGCACCCGCAGCGCGATCGTGTCACTCTCGGCCTCGCGCTTACCCACGATCGCCATGTAGGGAATCTTGAGCGTTTCGGCTTCACGAATTCGATAGTTCAACGTCTCCGCGCGATCGTCGAGGTGCGCTCTGGCATTCCCCGCCTTCAGACGCTCGACAATCGATCCAGCGGCAGTGTGAGCCTCATCCGATATCGGGATTACGCGAACCTGCTCCGGCGCGAGCCAGAGCGGAAATGCTCCCGCATAATGCTCGATCAATCCGCCGACGAATCGCTCCATCGATCCAACCAGGACTCGATGCAGCATCGTCGGCCGGTGCGGGGTGTTGTCCGCACCCGTGTACTCGAGCTCGAACCGCTCCGGCAGGTTGAAGTCGAGTTGGACCGTCGGACCTTGCCACTTGCGACCGATGGCATCGATGAGCTTGAAGTCGAGCTTGGGACCGTAGAATGCGCCCCCGCCTTCATCGATTTCGAATTCCTGGCCGCGCTCGCGCATCACCCTCGCGAGTGTCTCCTCCGCGCTGGTCCATTGCTCCGGCGAGCCCAGCGCTTTATCCGGGCGTGTGGACAGCGCGACGGTGTACGGATATCCGAACGCCGACAGCATCTCGTGAACGAGGTCGAGAAGACGCGCAATCTCATCCGGCACCTGGTCGGGAGTGCAGAATACATGGGCATCATCCTGCGTGAACCCGCGCACACGCAGCATCCCGTGCAATACACCGCTTCGTTCGTACCGATATACCGTTCCGAACTCGGCGTATCGTATCGGAAGATCGCGGTAGGATCGTGAGTGCGACTGATAGATGCAGATGTGACCCGGACAATTCATCGGCTTCGGACGATATGATGCACCCTCCACGTCCATCGGCCCGAACATGTTCTCCTTGAAATTCTCGAGGTGGCCGGAAATCTGGAAAAGCTTCTCGCTGGCGATGTGCGGAGTGTACACGAGGTCATAACCGTGACGCAGGATCAGCGCTCGCTCGAATGTCTCGATCTCATTGCGGATTATCGCACCGTGAGGATGCCAGAGAATGAGGCCCGGCCCCAGGCGCTGGTCTGTCGAATAGAGATCCAGCTGCTGCGCGAGCACACGATGGTCGCGGCGTTTCGCCTCCTCCAGCCGGTGGAGGTACGCCTCGAGATCCTCCTTCGAGAACCACGCGGTTGCGTAAATCCGCTGGAGCATCTGCCGACGCTCATCGCCACGCCAGTACGCACCCGCAGTGTGCAGCAGCCTGAAGTGCTTGAGGTAGGACGTGTCGGGTACATGCGGACCGCGACAGAGATCGATGAACGGACCATCGGTGTAGGTGGAGATGATCTCGTCGTCCGAGAATTCCTCGAGGCGCTCGAGCTTGAGCGGGTCATCTGCGAAGCGCTTGCGCGCCTCCGCCTGGCTCACTTCCTCACGAACGAAAGGGAATCTCTCGGCGGCAACCTTGCGCATCTCTTCCTCGAACCGCTCGAGATCGTCAGGAGTGAACGGCTCCTCCACCTCGAAGTCGTAATAGAATCCGTCCTCGATCGCCGGACCGAATCCGATCTTCGCGTCGGGGCGCAGACGTCGCACGGCAGTCGCCAGCACGTGCGCACCGGAATGACGCAGCACGTCGAGTGCGTCGGGATCCTTCTGGGTGATGACGCGAAATGCGCCTCCGCGGCGCAGCGGTGTCGAGAGATCCACGGTCTCGCCGTCGATCTCGGTGGCAATAGCGTCGCGGAGCAGCCGCGGGCCGATCGAGGCCACTACATCGCGCGGCAGAGTGCCCTCCTCGACCTCGCGAACCGAGCCGTCGGGGAGCGTCAACTTCAACATTTCGGACATCGTAAGATGAGGGGCCGCGGGTGGCCTTTAACTTGCTCCGCGTAAGGTATCGTTCACGAATACCCTTCGCCACAGGGGCGTACACGTGTCACGCTACAGCTCGCCGTTCACCTACCATGACGAGGAATCGAGTGCGACCGGCGCACTATACGTCGCGCTCGGCGCACTCGCCGGATTCGCCGCCGGCGTCGTAGTCGCTCAGCATTACGGCGGAATCGGGGGACTAATGGATCGAATACGTCCGCGTTTGCGACGCACAGCCGACGGCGACGTGGGCCACGATAGCAGTTACGACGACGCGGTGGAATTCGACGCTGACGACGACCACCATCGGCCGCTCACTCCCGCCGAAGAGCTCGAGGAGCGTGTTCTCGAGGCGTTCCGCAACGATCCCATCTTGAGCGAGCGCGCCGTGGACATCGGCGCGATCGAAGATGGAATCATCGAGCTTACCGGGTGGGTAAACGCCGACGACGAAGCCGACGAGGCGGTCGTCATCGCGCGTGGAGTGCCCGGAGTCGAGACTGTGGTCAACCGCCTTGCCGTTCGGACTGAAGAAGATCTGTATGACGATCTCGCCGACCGTTACGATGAAGGTGACCCGTCGCTGACCGAGTCACATTGGGAGGGCCAGGGCGTGGGGACGGGACGGAGACGCCAGGGAAATTCCAGCGAGCCGGATCGCCACGAGGATCCGCGTCAGCCGCTCGAGGAGAAGGCTCTCGAGAAGGATTACGCGGACGTGGACGCCGAGACCGAGATACGGGCGGAACGAAGGCAGCGCACCACCAAGCGTAGTCCTCGCGCGGGACGCAGTGACGGCTCTCCGATCGCACCCACGGGCGTGCCGAAGGCTGATCACGTTGCCGAGCCACTGGAGTCCCCGGAGAGCAATACCTAGACTCGTCGAGCGATTCCTCAACGGGGGATGAGTAGCCTTACACCGGCACTCATCCCCTCATAATTTGCGCGATCTGATGCTTCGACACCGAATACAGGTCGCCCTCTTCGCTCTGGGTACATACGCGTGCGCGTCGCCGGGCGTCCCTCCCGGCGGTCCAAAGGACGTTGACGCCCCGCAGATCCTTGGAACCGCCCCTGATAGCGGGCGCACAGGAATTCGCCCACGCAACGTCGTCTTTAGATTCGACGAAGTCGTAAGCGAGCGACCCACAGGAAGTCCCACACTCGACGCGCTGTTCGTGATCTCGCCACGCGATGGTGCGCCGTCGGTTGACTGGAACCGCGACGAGGTCGCAGTTCGGCCGCGGCGCGGCTGGCGACAAAATGTCACGTATACAGTATCCCTCCTCCCGGGTCTGACAGACTTGCGCGGTAACGTCAGGAATACCGGAAAAACGCTGGTCTTCTCGACTGGGCCTGCGCTCGCTACGGGAAGGATTTCCGGTCGTGTATTCAACTGGGTCGCCGGCGCTCCTTCACCACGGGCGCTGGTCGAAGCGCGTGCCGCATCCGATACGTCGCTCGTGTTCGTTACGCTCGCCGACTCGAGTGGGGCTTATCTCTTTCGGAACATCGCGCCGGCGACGTATCGCCTTCGTGGAATCATCGACGAGAACAAAAACAGCGGTCTCGATCCTCGTGAGCCGTGGGACACCGCCACTGTCGTGCTAGCCGATTCCACCGGACGCGAGCTGCTTGCATTCCTCCACGACTCGATTCCAGCAAAAATCGCGAACGTGGTGCTGCGTGACTCGGTGACACTGGAGGTGTTACTGGATTCTCCAGTCGATCCAACGCAGCAGCTTTCCGCTGCGAACGTGACGGTCACTGCGTCGGATTCCACGCGCATACCTATCGTCTCTGTCATGAGGCCTCCGGGCGATACCTCCGCCGCCCAGGGTGTCCGGCCGTCGCGACCGCCTCCCGCTCGAAGCATTCTTGTAAAGCTCGGACGGCCAATTGCCGTTGCCAGCGACCTTCGCGTTCGCGCAATCGATTTGCGCGGCCTTGTCGGCGCGCCGGCGACGAGTGAGCGCGTAGCGCGTCTCGCGCCCTTACCGAAGGCTACAGTTCCGCCGGCGGCGCCGGTGCCGCCGCCCCCTCCGCCACCAATAAAGCGGTGACCGACACTCGGCGCGGACTGCCAAGCGTGAACACACTTCTCGAGACGCCACGCGTACGAGAGATGCTCCAGCATCACCCACGTAGCCTCGTCGTCGCGGCAGTCAGGGCTGCAGTGGGCGGCGCCCGCCACGCCGGTCACGTTTCAGATCCCGCGGAGCTCGAGCGAGCCATCGAGCGCGAGCTCGGCAGTTCGCTTGCGCGGTCACTCGTTCCCGTCATCAACGCTACCGGCGTTGTGCTGCACACGAATCTCGGACGCGCGCCACTCGCTTCCGCCGCGATCGATGCGGTTCGCGAGGCAGCGGAGGGGTACAGCAATCTCGAGTACGACCTCGAGAAAGGAGAGCGCGGCTCGCGATACACGCACTGCGTCTCGCTCATTCGTGAGCTGACTGGAGCGGAGGATGCGATCGTCGTCAACAATTGCGCGGCGGCGCTCGTCCTCTCGCTGAGCGCGTTGGCACACGGGCGTGAGGTGCTCGTATCCCGCGGGGAGCTCATCGAGATCGGCGGCAGCTTCCGTGTTCCCGATATCATGGAGAAGAGCGGCGCAACGCTCGTCGAGGTCGGAACAACGAATCGCACGCATCTCGACGACTACCTGCGTGCAATCACCGATCGCACCGCCGCCATCGCCAAAGTTCACCGAAGCAATTTCCTGATGGAAGGCTTCGTGGCTGACGTTCCCGTGGAGCGACTGGCACCCGTTTCAGCCGAGCACGACCTGCCGATCGTTCACGATCTTGGAAGCGGGCTGCTGATTCCGCTCGACCGCTGGGGGCTCCGAGGAGAGCCAACGGCGCGCGAGGCACTCGCTGCCGGTGCGACGATCGTTCTCATGAGCGGCGACAAGCTTCTAGGCGGCCCGCAGGCAGGCATCGTCGCTGGCAGTGCGCGCGCCATAGCACGCCTTCGCAAGGATCCGTTCGCCCGAGCGATGCGGGTGGACAAGATGACAATAGCTGCTCTTGGCGCGACCCTCGAGCTCTATCGCGATCCCGAGCGTGCGGTGCGCGAGATTCCCGCGCTGGCAATGCTTACCGCCAAACCTGAATCGGTGAAGCTTCGCTGCGATGCGGTCGCTGCCGCGTTGCGACAGGCAGGCGTCGACGTCGCCGTCACCGAGACGAGCGCGACCGTCGGAGCGGGAGCTTTCCCAACGCAGGGAATCCCTTCGTTTGCGGTTCGCGTCGATGGTAACGCCACGGAAATCGAGTCCCGACTGAGAGGCGGAACGCCGCCCGTCATCGCACACATCACCGAAGGAGCAGTGCTTCTCGAGCTGCGCACTGTTCTACCGGCGTCGCAAACGCAGCTCGTGGAAGCGACGTTGAGAGCCTTGGCGTGAACCCTCTGCCGAGCGCGGTGTTTCTCGACCGCGACGGTACCCTCATCCGTGACGTTCATTACGTCTCGCGGCCCGATCAGGTGAAGCTGATCCCCGGCGCCGCAGAAGCAGTCGCGAGGATCAACGCTCTACTGATCCCCGTGATTGTCGTAACCAATCAGTCCGGCATCGGTCGCGGCCTTTTCACCGCTGACGACTACGACCGGGTCACCGCCCGCGTGGCGGAAGAGCTGGCGATTCACGGCGCGCACATCGACGCCTCGTACTACTGTCCGCACCGCCCGGAGGACCAATGCGAATGCCGCAAGCCCGGCGATCTGCTCTTCCACCGCGCAGCGACGGAAATGGGGATCGCGCTGGAGCAGGCGTTACTTATCGGCGATCGCAAACGGGACGTCGAGCCCGCAATCTCGCTCGGTGCTCATGCGGTGCTCGTACCGTCCGAGGATACACCGGAATCGGAAGTTACCTGGGCAGGGGCCCGCCTTTCGGTGGCGACGACTCTCGGAGACGCGCTCGACCGCTATCTCTGCACGAATTGACGGACGGCGGATAACGCCAATGTCAAGACCGGTGATCGTGACACGCGGGTCTTACTGACTCCGTTCGAGAGCAATAAAATCGCGGCGTGAAGCTGCGCATAGCTGTTCTCGCATCGGGTGGTGGCACCAACCTGCAGGCAATTCTCGACCGTCTCGCGCGCAACGGTGAAGCGAAAGCTGAAGTCGCCGTCGTAGCATCCAATCGTGAAGGGGCCGGGGCTCTCGATCGCGCGAGGAAGCACGGAGTCGCCGCCGAAGTATTCGATTCCTCGGACGATGGCACCGAGCTGCTCGACCTTCTCGAGCGTCACTCCGTACAGCTGGTCGCGCTGGCCGGTTACCTGAAGAGAATTCCGCCACTCGTAACCGCCCGCTTCCGGGGCAGGATCGTCAACATTCATCCCGGTCTACTTCCCGAGTTCGGCGGAGAAGGCATGTACGGTTCTCGTGTGCACGCCGCCGTCCTCGCCTCGGGAGGGAAAGCGACAGGCGTCACGGTGCATTTTGTGGACGACGAATACGATCACGGGAGCATCATCGCTCAGTGGCCCGTTCGCGTGAGCGCGGACGACACGCCTGAAACGCTCGCCGATCGCGTGCTTCGCGCGGAACACATCATCTACCCCCGGATCGTGGAGATGATCGCCGCCCTCGATGCTGCCGGTCTGCCGGCGGATTTCTAGATGCCGACTGCGCTCCTTTCAGTATCCGACAAGGCGGGAATCGCCGAATTCGCCACATCCCTTCAGAAACTCGGATGGGAGCTCGTCTCAACCGGCGGCACGGCTGCCGCATTGCGCGGCGCTGGCCTGACTGTGAAAGATGTCAGCGAAGTCACCGGATTCCCGGAGATCCTCGACGGCCGCGTAAAGACACTTCATCCGGCGATTCACGCAGCGCTGCTCGCGCGTCGCGATCGGGCCGATCATCTGGCGACGATCGCGGAGCACGGGATATCACCTATCTCGCTCGTCGCCGTGAACCTCTATCCGTTCGCGGCGACAGCTGCCCGGGAGGGCGTGACGGCCGACGACGTGATCGAGAACATCGACATCGGCGGGCCGTCAATGCTTCGCTCGGCGGCAAAAAACTTCGCGGCGGTGACGGTAATCGTGGACCCCGCGGATTACCCGCGCGTGATCGCGGGGCTCGAAGCCGACGACGATGATCTCGACCTGCGGCGGCTTCTCGCCGAAAAGGTGTTCGCACATACGGCCGCGTACGACGCGGCTATCGCCCGGTGGTTCGCTTGCGAGCGCGCAGAGGAATTCCCCGACCGTCAGACGATGGTGCTCGATCGTCATCAGACACTTCGCTATGGAGAGAATCCAGGGCAGCGCGCCGCGTTTTATGTCGAGCGCGGCACGCGCGGGCTGGCAGCTTTGGTTCAGAGAGGCGGCAAGGAGCTGTCGTTCAACAACCTTCTCGACCTCGAGGGAGCACTCCTCGCGACAGATCAATTCGATGGTGAGACGTGCTGCGCGATAGTCAAGCACACCACGCCCTGCGGTCTCGCCGTTGGCGACAGCGCGTTGGACGCCTATCGGAAGGCGCTTGCCTGTGACCCCGTGTCGGCTTTCGGCTCGGTGATCTCGTTCACGACACCGGTGGACAGCGAGACGGCAGAGGCGGTGTCGAGTCTTTTCGTGGAATGCATCGTCGCTCCGGAATTCAGCCCCGAAGCAATAGACATTCTTGGTCGGAAGAAAAACCTGCGAGTGTTGGAAGGCCACGCTGCATGGAAGGATCAGGCGCTCGACTACAAGCGCGTCCGTGGCGGATTCCTGGTGCAGGACAGGGCGAAGCAGTTGCCGGTGATGGACGGGTGGACGGTGGTGACGACTCGATCGCCGACTGACGCGGAGCAGCGGGATATGATTTTCGCGTGGCGCGCGGTCGCGAGCGTCAAGTCGAACGCGATCGTCCTCGTCCGAGAGGGCGCGACGATCGGGATCGGGGCGGGACAGATGTCACGTGTGGATGCGGCGTTCCTCGCAGTGCACAAGGCGCGGCTCGCGGGTCACGAGGCGAGGGGTGCAGTTCTGGGCTCGGATGCGTTCTTCCCATTTCGCGATGGTGTTGACCAGGCCGCCGAGGCGGGGATAACCGCAATCATTCAGCCAGGCGGATCAGTACGTGACACTGAGGTCATCGAGGCAGCGAACGAGCACGACATTGCGATGGTATTCACCGGGCGGAGGCAGTTCCGGCATTAGGATTGGAAAGGCTTCCGCCGCGGATTAATTTGGAAGTTGAACTGGAGGGATAGTCCTAATTGGTAAGGCAGCGGTCTTGAAAACCGCCGCGCGCAAGCGCTTGGGGGTTCGAGTCCCTCTCCCTCCGCTGACAATGCTCAAACGACAAAGGGAGCGCCCTGGGGCGCTCCCTTTTCTTTGCGTCGAGATCGGCTGGTCAGATTCCGAAAGAGAATCCCATGTCGAGCGCAAGGACGCGCACGTCTCCGTTAACTGTCCGACCGCCGCCGGCCGTTTCGGTCACGTCAACGCCGCCCTGTGCGTCGTAGGTCTGAAACTTGGGGCCGCTGAACATCGAGCTCCTGAACGTCACCATCACGTAGCCCGGCTCATCGTATCGGAACTCGAGCCGCGGGATGTATTTGCCGACAGCAAGAGGTTTCTGATAGTTGTCGCCGGCGAAGACCACCTTGAGCTCGCCATCGCCGCTGTCCGTGCCGACCCAGCACGAGAATCCGTGGTAGCCGACGTTCTGCAGCGTGCCGATGAATGCGGGTGGCGTGTCGACTCTCACCTGTCCGACCGACGTGAAGGTGCGACCCTCCACCTGAACCGTGCAGACGTCGTCTGCCGTGACGGTGAAGGTCAGGGGAATTCCCTCCGGAAGAGGAGGGGCGACTGTTTCGGTTTGCTTGCACCCCGCCAACGCGAGGACGAGGAATGCGATTGTGCGCTTCACTGCCGTGTCCTTATGTGTGATGTCTGCAGCACCTGCGGCGTCTCCGCTCGGAAACACGTCAATACCGCTCTACTGACGATCGAGCGGCCCCACGATAACAACGCCCGCGGTTTCGCGGACGAAGCTTTTTTGTACCGTTTTCGAGGCAATCGTTTCCGAAGGAATCCGGGGCGAGTTGCGGCTCTTCTGACCGCTCCCTAGTATGGGCGCGTGCAAGTAGAGCGCACGCTTATGGCAATTGCTGTCGTCGCCGCGGCGGCGATGGCCTGCGGAGAATCGGACTCGTCCGGACGCGATGGTCTTTCCCGACCGGCGGCATCCCGAGACTCGGCCGGTCGGCGCGCTTCGACCAGCCGCTCACCGTTCCGAGTTCCTAACGAGTCGGAAGCGGGTGACTCCGTCACTCTCGCCTCCGTGCGTCGCGGTCGCGCTCTGATCCACAGCACTCGCGACAGCCTGCCCGCGTACGTCGGTAACGCACTCAACTGCGCGAACTGCCATGCGGGCGACGGCACTGTGCGCGATGCGATGCCTCTTGTCGGCGCGTACTCGCGCTTTCCGCAATACCGTACGCGGAGCGGCAAGGTTGAGCTACTCGAGGACCGTATCAACGACTGCTTTCTGCGAAGCATGAATGGCAAAGCGCTGGACCGCGGCGGCCGCGACATGCGAGACATCGTTGGCTACATCGCATTTCTCTCGCGTGGGTACCCAGTCGGCGTGGACATGGAAGGCCAGGGAGTTCCGAAGCTGGAGCCACTTCCGGGGGATACCTCTCGCGGGCGAGAAGTGTTCAGCGCTCGCTGCGTCGCATGTCACGGTACCGACGGTGGAGGCACTATGGCAGCTCCGCCGCTCTGGGGAAGCCGCTCTTATAACATCGGTGCGGGAATGGCACGCGTCCGCACCGCCGCGGCATTCATCAGGCAGCTCATGCCGCGCGACAGGCCAGGGAGCCTGACCCCGCAGGAAGCCTTTGACGTGGCTACATACATCAATACGAGGGCGCGACCGGATTTCCGGGGAAAAGAACTCGACTGGCCGCATGGCGGCGCCCCGCCTGACGTCGCCTACAAGACACTCTCCGCCAACACCGGGGCTTCCGGTAAGGGCGGGCATTGACTCTTTTCAGCACCAATCCACCAGGAGGCAACGCGAACGAGAGCCACGCAACACGCAGGGGAATTCGTCGAGAGAATCACTGCCGGAGCAATCGCTGTCGGCCTGGGAACGGCTAACTCAGCCACTGCTGCCGCTATGCCCGTCAAGGCTGCGGGCTCACCGAGTACCGATGCCTCATTTCGGTGCGATTCTCTCCGCTGACGAGTTCCGCGCAGAGGACATCTTCTCAGCGATCGGCAGCAGCGCCGAATAGCTCCTTTTGTCTCCGCGCGATCGTCGCGTAGCATTCACACGACACGCTTTCCAGGCCGACGCGATTCTCGATCCGGATCCTGCCGCGAGTGTGGGAGATGTACCCGGCCTTCTCGAGAATTCCTATCGCCACGGTTACGCCTGGACGCCGAACGCCTAGCATCTGCGCGAGGAAAACCTGAGTCAATGCGAACTCGTCGCTTCCAACGCGATCGTGTGACAAGAGCAGCCAGCGCGCGCAGCGCTGCTCGATTACGTGAAGCCGGTTGCAGGCAGCCGACTGCGATACGGTCTCGATCAGGAACTGCGCGTAACGGGCGAGCGCCCGGGTGATTGCCGGTGAATCGACGATCACCTTACGGAACCCGTCGACGTCGATGCGCAATGCACGCCCCGGGATCTGGCAGACAGCGCGGACGATCGTAGAGTCGAGTCCGTGAAATACCGGAACGCCGTAGAAGCCGTCGTTCCCGATGGTCATCGCCTCGATCGCTCCTTCGGTGACGACCGTCACCAATGAGATGACCGCCGTCTCTGGAAAGAAAACGTCCCGAATCGCATGCCGGGCTTCGGTGACAACGTTCTTGGGCGGAATGTCCACCATCTCGCCGGCTGACAGCAGGAGCGACGCGTCGGCGGGAGCGAGACTGCTGAGGATGTTGTTGCGGATGTCTCTCAACCCAGGGTCCGGCTCGATGCTGATTGCTGGCATTTGTCGCGTGCAGTCAGTGGGGGCCTCTGTCCGTCACCGGGAAATGCACAATGCGGGCCGGACTTCATCGAGCTGTCGAGCGCCGCTCCGCGCGGGATCCAAAACGGGGTTGAACCCGTTGTCCGGCCACAATACCTTGCGTGACCTCCCGGAGAGATGGCCGAGAGGCTGAAGGCACCGGTTTGCTAAACCGGCATACGTGGAAACGCGTATCGAGGGTTCGAATCCCTCTCTCTCCGCTCACTGAGGGTCCGCTCGAGGCTGGGCGGACCCGTTTTTCTTTCCCGGAATCCGAATGACCGCCGAGCGCACGCCGCGTCTCCGCTTTGCTCCCTCCCCGACTGGCTATCTGCACGTCGGCGGCGCTCGTACCGCGCTCTTCAACTGGCTCTATGCGCGGCGGTATGGCGGTCAGTTTCTCCTCCGCATCGAGGATACGGACAAGGCGAGGAGCACTGAAGCAAGCACTCGTGCAATATTCGAGGGGCTCGAGTGGCTCGGACTCGAATGGGATGAAGACGTCGTTTATCAGGGAGCGAACCTCGCGGCGCATCAGCGCGATGCTCAGCTTCTCCTGGAGCGCGGACACGCCTACCGCTGCTTCTGTACGCCCGCCGAGCTGGAGGAGCGGAGGCGAGAAGCAGAATCGCGGCGCGAGAGCTTCAAGTACGATCGACGTTGCGACAGACTCGATCCGGTGGAGGTCGACCGCCGCGTGGCAGCGGGCGAGCCGTACGTAGTTCGCTTCCGCATTCCCGAGGGAACCACCGAGTGGGACGATCTTGTCCACGAGCGGGTCGCCTTTCCCAACAAGGACCTCGACGACTTCGTCATTCTGCGATCGAACGCGACGCCGATCTATAATCTCGCCGTCGTTTCCGACGACATCGCGATGGGAATAACCCTGGTGATGCGCGGCGACGACCACATCTCCAACACACCAAAGCAGATCCTTCTCTACCGGGCACTCGGCGCCGAGCTTCCGGAGTTCGCACATCTGCCGATGATCCATGGGATGGATGGCAAGAAGCTGAGCAAGAGACACGGTGCGACGGCTGTTGGAGATTATCAGCATTACGGGCTTCTTCCGCAGGCGATGCTCAACTTCCTCGCACTCCTCGGGTGGTCGCCCGGCGGAGATCGCGAGATCATGACAGTGGAGGAAATGGTCGAGCTGTTCTCGCCGGATGGCCTTCAGAAAAAAGCAGCGATCTTCGATCCGAAGAAGCTCGAGTGGATGAACGGCCAGCATCTGTCGCTCATCTCGCTTGAGGAACTCGAGCCGACAGTCACTCCATCAATCGTCGCCGCCGGCTTCGCGAGTCCTGAAGAGCTCGCTCGACGGCGCGCCTGGTACATGTCGCTGATTGATCTCCTTCGCGTGCGCGCGAGAACGATCGACGACATCGTCCGCCAAGCAGCGCCGTACTTTCCCGGTGAAATCGCGTACGATCCCGACGCTGTCGCCAAGCAGTGGAAGAACCATGCGGAGACGCCCACACTGCTCGAGGCCGTTGCTGCTGCGTTCAGGAACGCAGGAGACTGGACCGCGGCCTCGCTCGAGCCGTTGCTACGCGACTTGGCGGAATCACGCGGTCTGCCAGCCGGACAGGTCTTTCAGCCACTTCGCATCGCACTGACCGGCCTAACGGTCAGTCCGGGCATCTTCGATGTGTTGGTGATGATGGGCCGGAAGCTGGCGATCGCTCGCGTAGAGGAGGCGGTTCGGTGGCTCCGGGCCACCGGAAATGGTGAGGAGGGTCGTTGACGCTGGGTACGGCTTCGAACAGATTAGGGACCTGCGAAAGATCCCCTGGACACTGGTCCTCGGGAACTTTCACTCTTTTCATGGGAGCAACAATGGCTGAGACACTCACGCCGCTCGAGGGCTCAGTTTACAAATACCTTCTCGATTTCACTGCTGAGAATACGTATCAGCCGAGCATCCGCGATATCGGCAAGCAGTTCCAGATCAAATCCACGAAGACTGTCTCCGATCTCCTTCAGTCGCTCGCGCGCAAAGGTTACATCGAGCGGGATCCCGCACGCTCTCGCGGCGTACGTCTCCTCGGATTCACCGGGGGCGCCAAAACGACGCCGGTGCCCTATTACGGAAAGATCCACGCAGGCAAGCCGGCGCTCCTGCCCGAGCACCGGGAAGGATTCATCACTATGGATCGGCGCTTCGTCCCCAACGAGGAAGTGTTCTTCCTCCGTGTGAAGGGCGACAGCATGATCGGCAAGTCGATCAACGACGGCGATTACGTTATGGTGAATCCGGCGGCGCACGCAAAGGACAGGGACATTGTCGCCGCGCGACTCGGCGACGATGCGACGATCAAGACAATGACCTACGAAAACGGCTCGATCGTCCTTCAGCCGGCGAACCCTGCGGATCGTGAGATTCGCGTCCGGGAGGGTGATGACCTTGCGATTCTGGGAGTGATCTGCGGAGTGTTCAGACCGTTCGTGACTATGGAAGCGACGGGAGCAACGAACGGCTCCCCGAGTTAGTCTCTGCTGCTTCCGTGAGAAGTGGCCGGCTGATCAGCCGGCCCTTTTTTTTTCGCCTCTTCCGCGGCCCGCTCTCTTTCCTTCCGTTCGCGGATGCTGCGAACCGCCTTTCTGAAATCGGCTTCGTTCATACCGCGCTGCGCCTGTGACATGATGTCCGAATGCAGCTGGTTCTGAATCCGGTTGCGTTCCGACACCGTGGGGTTTGCCTGCACATTGAGCGGAAGGAGAGCGAGTATCGCGGTCGGTATTTTCGCCTTCCCAAGGTGGATGTACTTCTGGTCGATGCCGTACTTGCGGCCGTTCTTCTCGAAGGTCCAATCGCCGGGCTGTCGCTGGCCCGCTCTCGCGGCGAGCGTGTCATTGAATGGCTGGATGATCGTTGCGATAACTGAGTCGAGGCGTTGCGCGGGGGTTTTTGGCGCGGAAACGACATCTCCCGGCTCCGACCAGATGCGCGGATCGGTGTATGTCGGACGGATTCCAGTCGCCGGACCGCCGGAACCGACCAGTGGGCCACTTCCCTCCTCCGCCGGCACGGCAGCAGTCGGCGCGGGAACGGGCGGAAGCTCAGTGGGCACAACCGCGGGAGCAATGATGCGCGGTCGCGCCACTTTCGTCGCTGGACGATTGTCACCGCCCCTTCTTCCTACTACCGGCTTGCCAACCGCCCTGGGAAGAACGAGGAATCCAATGCGCTCCACCGGCACTGGCTCCGACGCCCGATGACCAAGAATGTTGAGGAAGTCGGAGGGAGAGACGAGGAACTTTACGAAGACGATGGCGAGCGCGATGTGCAGCGCGACCGACAATACGAATGGCGCCGACGGTCGTCGCCAAGCCTGTCGGTCTCCATTGTCCTTGGTTGTGCCGCGCAGTGTATTCAATGCCCTTCCCCGATTTTCACGCGCCAACGCTCAGCTTGTTGAGAACGCGACCAGCCCGACTCGCCGCCTCCTGAATCCGCTCCGGCGCCTGAACGAAAGACACTCGAAAGAACCCTTCCCCTCCAGGTCCGAAGCCTGATCCCGGCAATACCACCACTCCTTCCTCCTCCATCAGAAAATCGGCGAACTCGATGCTCGTGATGTGCTCGGGCAAGGGAATCCAGAGGTACATCGTCGCTTTCGGCGACTCGCAAGTGAATCCGTTTTCGCGAAAAGCTTCCACGGCCGCGTCGCGGCGTTCCCGGAAAATCGCGACGTTGCGCGGGACGAACTGTTCCCAGCTCTCGATCGCGGCAACAGCGGCGGCCTGGACAGCCTGGAACGCACCAGTGTCGGTGAACGACTTCACCTGCGCCAGCGCCAACATGACTTCGGGCCGGCCAGCGGCCCAACCGCAACGCCAACCGGTCATGTTGTAGGTCTTCGAGACGGAATGGAATTCGACCGCAACGTCCCAAGCGCCTTCCACCTCGAAAATACTCGGCGGCACGTAACCGTCGAATGCGAGCTCGGAATAGGCGTTGTCGTACACCAGCAGAATGTCGAGTTCCCGACAGCGCCGCACGACCTTCTCCAGATAATACGCCGGCGCTACGGCCGCCGTCGGATTATTCGGGTAATTCAGATAGAGGATGCGCGTACGCGCGAGCACGTCGCGCGGGATCTCATCGATCTCGACGAGGAAGTCGTTCTCCGGCCTCAGGGCGTACATGTATGGCTCTCCATCGGCCAGCGCGGTGCCTCCGAGGTACGCGAGATAGCCGGGCTCCGGCACAATAGTGACATCACGCGGACCGACATAGGCCAGGGCGAGGTGCGCGATACCTTCCTTTGATCCGATAAGCGGCACGATCTCGCGCATCGGGTCGAGGTCGAGGCCAAATCGGCGCTTCATCCATCGCGAGACGGTCTCTCGAAAGGCGACCAGGCCTAGGCCGAAGCCGTACCGGCTCATCGCCGGATTCGCAGCCGCTTCGGCCAGACGAGCGACGGCGGCGGGCGGTGGCGCGAGATCGGCATCGCCCGCCCCCAGGTCGATCACGTCCATCCCACGAGCGATGAGCTTGCGCTTCTTTTCCGGGACCCGCGCGAGCGGATAGTCGGGAAGCTCCGACATACGGCGAGCGAGCGGAGGCATCAGCTCCGCGCCTTGACGGGATTCGACACGTGGCTCACCCCTTGAATCTCGACGTCCACCATGTCCCCCACCGTGAGCGGCCCGACACCCGCAGGTGTACCGGTAGCGAGCACGTCACCCGGCTCGAGAGTCATGACTTGCGAGATGTACGCGAGTAGAAACGGGATTGAAAAAACCATTTCCGAGCTCGCCGCGCGCTGGCGTATCTCACCGTTCACGCGAGTCAAGACTGTAAGCGCTGAGAGATCGTCCGGCGCATCGCCGATGGCGCCGATCGGACAGAACGTGTCGAAGCCTTTCGCTCGCGTCCACTGGCTGTCCTTCTTCTGAAGATCACGCGCGGTGACGTCGTTGACCGCGACGATTCCCCCAATTGCCGCGAATGCCTCCGTTTCAGTTGCACGGCTGAGCCGATGCGCTACGACGACGCCGATCTCACCTTCAAACTCCACTCGCGTTGACTGCGGTGGAATCAGGATCGAATCGCCATTGCCGATGATGCTCGTCGAGGGCTTGAGGAAGAAGAGCGGCTCGGCCGGAATCTCGTTGCCGAGCTCCTTTGCGTGCTCGCGGTAATTGCGGCCGATGCACACGATCTTCCCGGGCCGCATTGATGGCGAGGGAGATTCGTGACGTTCCGCGAGCGGATTGGACATTCAGCTTCCCATTGCGCGTTGGTCCTGTTCCGACACTGAATAGAAAACTCGCAGTTGCCTGGCGACGTCGACCCAGGGGAGCAGCAGCCGCCGCGAAGGAGGTAGAGCGCGAAGGAGATCCGAGCCATAGCTCTTGGTGATCACGCGAGGATCGGCGATAACGATCGCGCCTCTGTCGGTGGCCGTGCGGATGAGTCTGCCGAAACCCTGCTTCAGCCGCAGCGCGGCGTGCGGCACCATGTACTCGGCGAACGGGTCACCGCCGCGTTCGATGATCGCCTCACAGTGCGCGGCGGTAACCGGCTCGGTGGGGACTCGAAATGGAAGGCGCGCAATGAGCAGACCGCGCAATGCATGACCTGGTACGTCCACACCTTCCCAGTATGACGCAGTGCCGACGAGAACAGCACGGCCCGATTCGCGGAACCGGTCGAGAAGAACGTCTCGGCTTTCGTCTCCATGCACGAGCAGCGGTCGCTCCGCCGCGAGGCCATTCGCGCGTAACCTCGCAGCAACCTCACGTACGTCCCGGTGGCTAGTGAACAGCGCGAACAGCCCACCGTCACTGGCATTCGCAAAATCGACGAGCATTCGCGTCACCGCGGCGACGTGACTGTCGGCATCCACGTTCGGTGGCGGGGTATCGGTTGGAATCGCCAACACCGCCTGTCGCTTGAAATCGAACGGCGATGGGAACGACCCAACCACGGGAGGAATCGCCAAACCGTCGGCGCCCAGGCGGGCGGCGAGGAAATCGAAGCCACCATCAGCAGCCAGTGTCGCACTCGTTACGACCGTCGTGCGCAGACGCGAGAACAGATCCTCGCGGAGAATCGGCGCTAGGTCGAGGGGAACCCATGTGACAGCGAGGTTCCCCTCTCGTCCACGGGATTCGATCCACCGTATTCGCTCGTGAGAGCCCGGTCCTGAATCAAGACCACCGTGCAGGGCGGTGCCGAGGCCTTCCAGCCGTCGTCCGACTCCGCGCATCTCACTCAACAGGGCAGTAAGCGCCTCATCAGGCTCCGAAACGGAATCCATTCGGTCGCGGATCATTCTCAACGTATCAGCGAGGAGCGCGATCACCGAGAGCAGGTCGTTGAATGCTGCATCGAGGCCCGACGCCCATGCCGGGTGCATTGCGAAGTCGGCGGTGAGGCGTACCGTCGTCTGCTGCGAAGACTCCCGAAGAATTGATTCGACCAAATCGAAGACTGTATTTCCCTTGTCGCGGATTGCGGCAACGGCTGGCTCGATACTGCGATCGAACAGCTCGAGGCTGGCGCGACTGAACATGTCGGTGCCGGCGCGCAGCCGCTGCTGGAGGAGAGGAAGCAGGCCGCGAGCCGGCCGCATGCCCGACGCGGGCCGATGCAACCGCGACACGAGACGTTGTAATCCGCGCCGGCTCGCCGACGCGCCGAGGTGTGCGGCGGCGGCATCTTCGAGATGATGCCCTTCGTCGATGACTAGTCGGGTGTATGGAGGAAGCACCGCCGCATCCTCCCAGTTGCCCTGAACGCGGCGGATGGCAATGTCCGACATCAGCAGGTGATGATTCACGACGACCACGTCCGCGCTCGCTGCCTCGCGTCGCGCCTTGAAGAAAAAACAGCGCTCGAAGTGCGGACACTTGTTACGTGTGCACAGGTCCGGCTCTGCGGCAACTTCGTCCCAGGTCTCTGGCGAAGGAGTTACGGGCAAATCGCTCAGCGACCCGTCCTGAGTGATGGCCGCCCAATCCGCGATCGCTCCGAGGTCCGCACCCCCATCATCCACCAGGGCTGTACCGAGCGACCTCGCCTGCTCGAGACGCAACAGACAGAGGTAGTTTCGCCAACCCTTGAGGAGTGCGAACGTCACGTCCTGCTCTCCCGCAAAAGCATTCGCGAGAAACGGGAGATCCTTCCGTACGAGCTGCTCCTGGAGGTTGATGGTATTGGTCGATACGACCGTTCTCTCGCGCGTGAGCGTGGACCACCGCAATGCGGGGATCAGGTACGCGAGGGATTTCCCGACACCGGTTCCCGCTTCGAGGAGGCCGGTGCCGCCATCGTTGTACAGCGAAGCAATCGTGCGCGCCATCTCACGCTGAGACGGACGGTCCTCGTATCGCCGCATCGCTGCGGCTACTGGTCCGGAGGGCCCGAGATCGTCGGCGACACGATCGGGGTCGAGCTCTGCTGCCGGAGGCGCAACTTCGGGAAATGCGGTCACGATTCGTGGGCGATGCGATACGCGAGATTTCGGGGAGCGCCGTGCTCGCCAGCCAGACGCTCAGCGATTTCGCGGGGTGACGCACCGGCTCGACGAAGCCGGAGCGCATCTGCGCGAAGATTTTCCTCGCTCGGCGCTTCTTCCCTGGCTGGTCCAATGAGAATGACGACCTCGCCCCTTGCCGACTCGGCCGTGAAGCGCTCAGCCAGCTCTGAGAGAGTACCCCGCGCGAACTCCTCGAATTTCTTGGTGAGCTCGCGGGCGACAACCGCGGTTCGACCGCCGGCACCGGCGGCTGCAATCTCGACGAGTGTCGCTCCAACGCGCGACGGAGCCTCGTAGATCACCGCGGTGTGGCGCAGGCGCATCAGCTCTGTGAGCGCGGCAAATCTCTCCTTGCCCTTCCGTGGCAGGAAACCGAAGAATGTGAACGTTTCGCCGGCGAGACCCGAGGCGACGAGCGCGGCGAGCAAAGCCGACGCTCCGGGAATGGGAACGACCGGGACTCCGGCGTCGATAGCTGCGCTCACGAGGCGCGACCCCGGATCGGATACGAGCGGTGTACCGGCGTCGGTGATGAGCGCGATGGATTCACCAGCGAGCAGCCGGTGAACCAGCCGGGGCGTTTCACGCGCCTCGTTGTGCTCGTGATACGCATTGCATCGCGTCGTGATTCCGTAGTGGTCGAGTAAGCGACGCGAGTGTCGCGTGTCTTCCGCGACGATCATTGCGGCCGTCGACAGAATTTCGACGGCGCGGTAGGAGAGATCCCCGAGATTGCCGATCGGGGTGCTCACCACGTAGAGCGACCCCGATCCGGCGTCACCGCTCACTGAATAGCGGTCCGCGCTATGCCGCGTGCTGCCGGAATTTCTGGTCGAGATGCGCCTTGGGGACAGCGCCGATGACCTGGTCCACGAGCTTGCCGTCCTTGAAAAACAGGATGGCGGGGATCGAGCGCACGCCGAATCGCGACGCAGTCTTGATGTTGGTGTCGACGTCGAGCTTCGCGACCTTGGCTTTGCCGGCGTACTCGACGGCGAGCTGATCCAGCGCCGGAGCGATGATTCGGCACGGCCCGCACCATGTCGCCCAGAAATCCACCACGGCGAGACCCTGGTGGTTCTCGATCTCCGTCTCGAAATCCGTATCGGTCACGTCAACTGCATTCGACATTATTGCTCTCCGGCGGATGGCCCGCGCTAGCCCTTCGATTAACTTTTTCGCCCTTCCTCGAATCGAAATCTAATGCCGCCTGAAACCCCCAAGGGAACGCGAATAGCACATGTTGGAATCGCGCTGACCTCGCTCGATGACCTCGTCCCCTTCTGTCGCGATATCCTCGGAATGGACGCCGTCGAGCTGTCCGACATCGACGGCGCACGGATCGAGGGCTTCGACGCAGGCGGTCCGCTCGTGGAGCTTCTCGAGCCGGTCGAGCAGGATTCGCCGGTGGGACGCTTTTTAGCGCGCCGGGGACCGGGAATCCATCACATCTGCTTCGTCGTTGATGACCTGGATGGAGCCCTCTCCCGCTGCCGCGCAGCCGGAATCGAGCTCATCGACGAAATACCCCGAGTGGGAGCGGAGGGAAAGCGGATCGCCTTTCTCCGCCCGTCATCGACGGGGGGCGTGCTGGTGGAGCTTACTGAGTCTTAGCCCGGCCCTGCTCGCTGCAGAACTCCCGGACAGCAGCGATCTCCATGTTGTCCACGAACCACCGGTCGCCCGGACCGCGGATCGTATAGAAATGTGGCAGGCGGATGAGCCTGCCTCGCGTCAGCTCGACGGTCAGCACCCGGTGTCCGGCTTCTCCCGCATTCTCACTGATAATGCGAAATTTGTCGTGATTGAAGTAGCACTGCAGGATGATGAGGCGCTTCTCGAGTTGCTCGCGATCGATGTTGTCCCGCGACGCACCGCGGGAAGTACCGAACACAGTGGACATTGCCTGTAGATCCTGGGCATGCACCGCGACCAGGAACTGTTCAACCGCCAAGCGTGGCGTCGGTCCCCCGATTGACTGATTGCCGGTCGCCGGCGCGGGGGCGCCGGCGTTGGATGTGGTCGTCGAAGTCGTGCGGCAGGCGGCCAGCATGAGCAGGACGATGGCGAATCTCTTCACGCGTTTCTCCACGAGATTTCAGTGCGAACCTGACGAAGGGTGGGAATGCAAGCAAGACATCTGCGCCTGTACGTTAATGTCGATCACGTCGCGACGCTGAGGGAGGCGCGCCGGGGCGACGAGCCAAGCCCGATCGAGGCGGCGGCGATCTGCGAGCGGGCCGGCGCCGACGGAATCACCGCCCACCTCAGAGAAGACCGGCGCCACATTCAGGACGCCGACGTCGAGCGTCTGGCAACGAGCGTGAGCACTTACTTCAACCTCGAGGCCGCTTGCGTTTCCGATATGATCTCGATCGCAGTGCGTCTTCGGCCGCCGCAAGTGACTCTTGTACCCGAGAGACGGGAAGAGGTCACGACGGAGGGAGGTCTTGCAGTCAACGACCAGCCCCGCGCCGTACGCGACGCGGTGGAACGGCTGCGCGCCGAGGGCATCCGCACCAGCCTGTTCATCGATCCCGACCCTCGTGCGGTCCGAGCGTCGCGCGACCTGGGAGCTGATGCGATCGAGCTCCACACCGGCGAATATGCGCGCGCGACCGATCACTCGAGCGCCCTTGCCGATTTGCGCTCGGCGTCGCTCCTGGGAAGAGAGCTCGGGCTGGCGGTGCACGCAGGACACGGACTTACCGTGGGCAACGTCGGAGATGTCGCCGCCATTGGCGAAATCGAGGAACTCAACATCGGACACTCCATCGTGAGCCGCGCGCTGTTCATCGGGCTCGAGGCCGCGGTTCGAGAGATTCGGAACGCGATGGATGCAGCGCGCGGAACGGTGAGAGGCGCGGCGTGACCGGGGGTAGCGCAGAGCTGATTCCGATCTCCGAGCTGTTCTACGATGACGCGGGGCCACACGTAGTATCTGCAGACTCGGTGGCGCTGAATCCGGCCCGTTTCGCGCCTGCCCGCGGGAGAGAGCTGCAGGATCTCCTCGGCACGAGCATCGCACAGCTTGGCGGCGTGTCCGGTGTCCACCGCCGAACGCCCTCCGCCCCTGCCCCAGTGGCGATTGAATCCCTTCTCTACCACGGTCGTGCCGCCCTCGATCGCGCGATAGAGATCGGCACAGGGTTACGGCAGACCGATGAGATGCCGGATCGCGAAACAATCGAGGAGCTACTGGATCTCATCCAGCTCGCGGTCGAGGAGTAGCAGGTGAAGCCCGGCTGGCGCAGCGCGGTGGGAATCGCGCTAAGCGCGCTGCTTCTGGCGTGGGTGCTGCGCGATGTTTCACTCGGTGAGGTGTGGCGCCAGCTCTCGCGATCCAATCTCGCCCTGTTCCTCGCGTCTGCGTTCTGCGCCACCGCCATCTTTCCGCTTCGCGCGATCCGATGGCGAGCGATCCTTCAGCCGGTCGCGCCGGATCAACCGCTGGGGCCCTTGTGGCGCTCTATCGCCATAGGAATGATGGTGAATAACGTCGTCCCCGCGAGAGCCGGAGAAATCGCGCGTGCCTACGCGCTCACCCGTGAAACTTCCATCTCGTTCGCGACGAGTCTCGCATCGCTGGCCGTGGACCGTCTGTTCGACATGCTCGTCCTCCTCTTGCTCGGAGCCATCGCGCTCCTCGATCCCACCTTCCCTCCGGCAGCGCGGATTGCGGGACAGTCCGTGGGAAGCATCGCGCAGGGATCGGTCGTTCTCGTCTTGCTTCTAGTTGCCGTGCTGTACGCGCTTGCAGCATTTCCATCGCAGCTCGTTCGCGTTTTCGAGATTTTCGTGCGACGTGTATCGCCGCGGGTCGAAGAGCGCGGCAAAGCTGTGCTGCTTCGCTTCAGCGAGGGCTTGAGCGTGTTGCGAAGTCCCGGGCGGTTTGCTCAAGTCCTTGGATGGACGATCGCGCACTGGCTGTTGAATGCGTTCGCATTCTGGCTCGGGTTTCGCGCGGTGGGCATCGGCCTCTCCTTCGGTGCCGCGTTATTCCTCCAGATGCTGATCGCGGTGGGGGTGGCCCTTCCCTCGGCTCCCGGATTCTTCGGCGTGTTCGAGAAGCTGGCGACGGTTGGTCTGGCGATTTACGGAGTATCCGCAGCGCAAGCGACTAGCTGGGCGATTGGTTTTCACATTCTTTCTTTCATCCCGATCACCGTTATCGGTATGTACTACTTTTCGCGGCTTGGCCTGCATTTCAGAGAGATCCGGTCGGCAGGCGAGGCGGAGGTGTGACCGGCCCAGCAGCGCGAACTGACGCGCAAGCGAAGATCAATCTCCATCTCCGCGTGTTCGGAAAAAACCCGTCGGGATATCACTCGATCCAGACGCTCTTTCACCGTATCGATTTTTCCGATTGTGTCACGGTTCGCGTTGGCGAGGCGAAGCGTAGGCTAGACGTGCAAGGTGCCGACATTGGCGCTCCAGAATCGAATCTGGCTTACCGCGCCGCGGTGGACTACGCGAACTCCGCCGGTTGGCCTCGCGGATTCACGATCGAGCTGGAAAAGCGAGTTCCCATTGGTGGTGGACTGGGCGGAGGAAGCGCTGACGCTGCCGCGGTTCTTCGTCTGCTGAACTTTCTGGCGGATCGTCCCCTTCCTTCTGAGGATCTGATGGCGATCGCGTCGGGACTCGGGGCGGATGTGCCCTTCCTCCTGACTGATCACGTTATGGCAATGGCATGGGGCCGTGGCGATCGAATGCGTGGGCTGCCGGCTCTCCCGCAACGGCAGGTGTTGCTCGTTGTGCCCGGAATTCCTGTTTCGACTGCAGAAGCGTATGCGTGGCTCGATGAAGACCGGCGAGGAGAGCCGGCGTTCGTGCCACCCGAGCCAGCCAGCGAAACGAATGGGGCTGACCCGTTTGGGAGCTGGGACGAAATCGCCGAAGTATCAAGCAACGATTTCATCACCTCCGTCGTCGCCCGGCACCCAGAGTTAGGCGAGCTGCTCGCCGAGCTGCGGCATACTAAACCACTGCTCGCTTCCATGACCGGCTCGGGCTCGACTCTTTTCGGCATTTATGAGGAAGCACCCGCGCTCGCCGACACTTTGGTACACAAGGCAGCCGACGTGATACGCACACGCACTTCGACGAGCGTTGTTCAACCCATTCGACTCGGGTAGCTTTCGACCACCTTGCCCCCTCGTCCAATGGCAGGACATCGGTCTTTGGATCCGAGAATGGTGGTTCGAATCCACCGGGGGCAATTGAAGTGATGGGTCGGCGCAACTAACTTTCAAGGCTGCTGCGGCATGGACGGACTATCCGTACCGAGTCATGGCTTGAAGCTCCTCGTCGGGTCGGGTAACCCCGCGCTCTCCGAGGAAATCGCACGCCATCTCGGGATTGGCCCGGCAAAATCGACGGTCAACCGGTTCGCCGACGGCGAAATCTTCGTCCGCATCGATGAGAACGTCCGCGGCAACGACGTTTTCATATTGCAGCCGACGAACGCGCCGGCCGACAACATCATGGAGATGCTGCTCCTGATCGACGCAGCAAGGCGGGCGTCGGCAGCGCGCATCACCTGCGTGATGCCGTACTACGGATACTCGAGGCAGGACCGGAAGGACCAGCCGCGAGTGGCAATCGGCGCCAAGCTTGTCGCCAACATGATCGTCATGGCCGGCGCCAATCGGGTGCTCGGTCTGGATTTTCACCAGCATCAGCTGCAGGGATTCTTCGACGTTCCCGTCGATCATCTCTACGCTGCGCCGGTGTTCGTATCGCACTACCGCAAGAAGCATCTGAACGACCTCGTCGTTGTCGCACCCGATGTCGGCTCAGCGAAGATGGCGAGGGGATTCGCGAAGAGGCTGAATGGCTCGCTTGCCATCATCGACAAGCGCAGGCCGGGGCCGAATCAGAGTGAAGTGGTGAACGTTGTCGGGGAAGTGGAAGGGCGTGACTGTCTGATCACCGACGACATGATCGATACCGCGGGAACGGTCTCCGAGGCCGCCTGCGCGCTGAAGGATCTCGGAGCGAAGGACATATATGTCTGCGCCACGCACGCGCTGCTCTCCGGCCCCGCCGTCGAGCGACTCAGCGCGGCGCCGATAACCGAAGTGACGGTGACTGACACGGTCTGGATTCCGCCGGAGAAGCATTTTCCGCAGCTGCAGGTGCTGTCTGTGGGAGAATTGCTGTCGAAGGCCATCAGGTACATACACAGCGAGCAGTCGGTGAGCTCGCTTTTCGAGCAGTAGTCGAGGAGGACGAACAGGAATGGCAACCGCACATCTTTCCGCCACGCCGCGCAGCAACACCGGCAAGGGCACGGCCCGCACGCTTCGCGCGCAGGGCCAGATACCGGCGATCATCTACGGCCACGGCCGCGAGCCACAGCCCCTCGTGGTTAATACCCGCGAGCTCGAGAAGCTACTCGACAGAATCTCCGCCGAGAGTACAGTCATCGAGCTGTCGCTCGACGGGACGAGCGCCCGGACTCTTATCCGCGAGATCCAGCGCCACCCGTTCAAGCGACAAATCCTTCACGTCGACTTCCAGGAGCTGGTCGCCGGCGAGAAGGTGACCGTCAACATTCCGATCGTCCTCATCGGTATCCCTGATGGCGTGCGCAACGACGGCGGCATCCTCGATCAGACAATGCGTGACCTGGCCGTCGAAGTCGATCCGTCGAACATTCCTAACCATCTCGAAGTGGACGTGACAAACCTCCACATTGGCGGCTCGATCCACGTCCGGGACATCGTAGTTCCGGAAGGAGTCGAGATCGCCGACGATCCGGATGCTTCGGTCTGCGTCGTATCCGCGCCGCGCGCAGTCGTTGAGGAGGTGCCCGTAGCGGGCGCCGAGATCGAAGCCGCGCCCGAGCCGGAAGTCATTGGCAAGGAGAAGGAGGAAGAGGAAGAGGGCGAGGCCGAGTAGCCCTCCACCGCCTCTTGAAACTCATTCTGGGCCTGGGGAATCCCGGGCGACAGTACGAAGCAACTCGTCACAACGTCGGCTGGTGGGTACTCGACCACCTGGCCGACGTTTGGCGTTTCGACGGCTGGAAGCGCGACGGCGATGGCCTCATCGTAACGGGGACGGTCGAGGGGACTCGCGTACGGCTGCTAAAGCCGCTCACCTACATGAACCTGAGCGGGCAGGCTCTTCGTCCTTATTTGCGTCGTGAAACCTGGTCGCCGGCAAAGGACCTTCTCGCAGTTCTGGACGATGTTGCGCTACCGGTCGGAAAGATCCGAATGAGAGCGAGGGGATCAGCTGGCGGTCACAATGGCCTCAAGAGCATCGAAGCGGCGATCGGCAATCGCGATTATGCGCGCCTACGTATTGGCGTCGGTCCGCCCGCGGAGCGACGTGCGCTCTATAACGATCTCAGTGATTTCGTTCTCGCGCCTTTTGCTCGAGACGAGCGTGAGACAGTCGTCGAGCTAATGCCGCGGATCGAATCGGCGGTGGAGAGCTGGCTGCAGGAAGGGGTCGAGAAAGCGATGAACGTTCACAATCGTGCGTCGTGAACTTCGTGGTTTGAGATGTTAAAACTCGGAATCGTGGGACTCCCAAACGTCGGGAAATCGACCCTATTCAACGCGCTCACCGCCGCGAAAGCCGACGCCTCGAACTATCCATTCTGCACCGTCGAGCCGAACGTCGGCATGGTCGAGGTCCCCGATCCCCGTCTGGAGCGGCTAGAAGAGATCGTCCGGCCCAAGAAGACTGTGCCGGCTGTCGTTCAATTCGTTGACATCGCCGGCCTCGTAAAGGGCGCCGCCGAAGGAGAAGGACTCGGCAACAAATTCCTCGCCAATATCCGTGAGACGGATGCAATCGTTCACGTCGTTCGCTGCTTCGAGGACGAGGACGTGACACACGTGATGGAATCGGTGGATCCCGTGCGCGACCGCGAAGTGATCGAGTTCGAGCTCGCTCTCGCCGATCTGGCAACAGTCGAGAAGCGACTCGATCGCATTCGCCGTACGGCGCGCACCGGCGACAAGGAAGCAGTTGCGGAGCTTCCGGTTCTGGAGCGAGCCAACGAGTTTCTCGCCGAAGGGCGCGGTTTGTGGGAAGCGAAGTTGTCACCGGAGCAGCTCGCCGTTCTCGCGCCGCTCACGCTTCTGACGGTGAAGCCAATACTTTACGCGGCGAACGTCACCGACACCGAGCTTCACGGCGATGAGGGTCCACACGTGACCGCACTACGAAAGGCGGTTCGGGGAAGTGGAGAGCACGCGGAGGTGGTTCCATTCTCTGCGAGAATCGAGGCCGAGCTCGCCGAGCTGCCGCCGGAAGATCGCGCCGAGTTTCTGGCGTCTCTCGGCCTCGAGTCGGCAGGGCTCGACCGCCTTATCCACGCCGGTTATCACCTGTTGGGCCTCCAGACCTACTTCACCGCGGGCGACCCCGAGGTTCGTGCGTGGACGATCCACACCGGAGACACTGCGCCCGTCGCCGCGGGGGTGATTCACACGGATTTCGAGCGTGGATTCATCCGCGCCGAGACGGCGTCGTACGACGACTTCGTGAAAAACGATGGGTGGAAGGGCGCCCGCGAAAAAGGAGTCGTTCGCTCCGAGGGGAAGGATTACGTTGTCGCCGACGGCGACGTGATGCTTTTCCGCTTCAACGTCTGAGCACTGCGACGGAAGTCAACGCGTCTGAAACGTCAGCGTCGCCCACTTGGACTCGTAGTCGATTGACGGGTCGCCCGTCACCGGCTCCATCCGGATGACCTTCACGTACCAGTAGCCGGGCTCACTGACACGCACGCGCACGATACCGTTTGCATCGGTGCGCATCCGTCGCTCGGCAAATCGTCCACCGCGGCGGGGCCGACCGCCGGCAATTACGAGCTGATTTACTGCCGGCCTTCCATCGACCAGCGCTAGCACTCTCAGCCATCCACCCGCGCGCGGTTGATAAGGATTCCCCACCGGTACTAGCTCCGCCGGATATCCAAGGACCCTGGAAAAGCCGGTGGTTCGCGTGTCACCAACCTGAAGAATCGCCTTCACGTGCTTCGAGTAACGCTCGCGTGCACCTTTTCCAAGCTCGCCATTCCGCTTCCGCGCCGCGAGCACGTCGGGAATGCCGTCCTCGGTCAGATACTGATTGAATTCCTTTGCAGATAAAGCGATTTCACGTTTGCCGAGAGAGACTCCGACGACGTAGGTGCCCGATTCGCCGGTCTCGATCGCCAGGCGACTTGTGTCACCCGCCGTGCTCCACATCGTTGTGTCCAGCTTCGACCGGCCGTCGGGCGTCACGACGCTCAGATCCATAAGGCGGTCGCGGGAGATCGAGTTCTCGCTCTTGCTGAACGTGCCGTTCAACGCGTAGAGAATCACTTTCGAGCGCTCCGGAACGAAGAAACTGCTCGTCCTCAGAAAGAGATCGTGTGCGGTAGCATTCGCTGCGACTGCGACGACTCCGGTCAGAGCAACAAGAGCGGCGAGGAGAGGCCTCGACGAACGCTGCGGCTTAAGGGGCTGGATCATGGGCGGTGAAGCTATCACGCGTTGCCGGAGGACGCACAGCAGGGTTATCTTTCGCGCTCCACAAAACGGTCGCAGTGCGGCCTTCAACCTTCCCCCCACTCCGGCAACCAGCGGGGGGCAGAACCAGGACCAAAAGGAGGATTGCCTACCGATGTCTCGGAGCTACGAGGCGGTGTACATCTTCGATTCGACACTCGAAGACGCCGCAATCAATGACAAGCTTAGCCGTTTTCACGGCCTGCTCGGATCCAACGACGGACCCGAAGTAAACCATTGGGGTCGCCGTCAACTTGCCTATCCGATCGGATCGCGCGAGAACGGCTACTACGTCGTGTCACGCTTCAATGTCGAGCCGACAGTGCTTCCAGAGTACGAGCGCGCGCTCAGGCTCGATGACGGCGTCATCCGCTATCTGATCACGGTGCACGACCACGAGGTGGGAGCACCTGCGTTGAGTGATGAGGAGCTAGCCGCTCAGGCAGCTCGGCGCGACGATGACGATGACGACGAGGATTGAGAAATGAGACGACCACAGAAGAGCTGTCCGTTCTGCGAGGGGCGAGTGCGCTGGATCGACTACAAGGACGATCGCACGCTCGGACGATTCATCACCGACCAGGGAAAGATCCTTCCCAGCAGGTTGAGCGGCACCTGCGCGCGTCATCAGCGCCAGCTGTCCACGGCGATCAAGCGTGCCAGGTTTCTCGCCCTCATTCCGTATCTGAAGGGACACGCGGCGTAGCATGGAAGCCGGCGCCGAGGCGTCCCCGCGGCCGGGATCGTGGCGGCGCCTGGCGTTGGCGCTGATCGCGTTCGTGCTGATTCCGCGAATTCCGCAGTTCCGGGCGATCGTGCCGATCGAGGAGTCACTTTTAATGCTCGTCCCGCTCGTTGCCATCTGCTGCCTCGTGGCGTGGAAAAAAGGCGGGAGTATCGTGCTGGCAGCTGCTGGCGTCATGGCATCCATCGTCGCGTTGTCACAAAGCTTCGGTCCGGCACAAAGCGCGTACAACCCACTCGCGAGAGGCTGGGTGCTTCTTTTGACGGCGGGCTTCGGGATCGTTCTCCTGGTGACTGCGGCCGAGAGTTTTTTTCCGAGGGCGCTCGCTGCAGTGGCATTCGCCACCGTCACCGGATTCCTGCTCGCGCTCGGTTCTGCCGGCGGCCCGGGTCGTATCGGCAACGCAATGGCGGCGGAGTTCAACCGCCGCAACGCCGAGTCCATTGCGTATCTGCAGGGGATTGTGGACCGGGCGGAGAACGCCGAGCGTACCGCTCCTTCGGCGTCGCTGCACCGGATGAATCAGCAGAGCCGCACCATCCTGGAGCTCACAGAAGAGCAGATCGCAGAGATTCCGAAATGGTCGAGCCTGCTCGTTCCGGCGCTGCTTGGTCTCGAGTCCCTCGCGGCGATGGCCATCGCATGGGCTCTATATCACCGTCTCGGACGTGCCCCCCTTGGCCCGCCACTCGGACGACTGCGGGATTTCCGATTCAACGACCAGCTGGTGTGGGGCGTTGCGGTGGGCGCATCGATATACCTGCTGCCGGCGTTCTCGGCCGGAAAGAACGCCGGTCTCAATCTGCTGGTGTTCTTCGGCGCACTCTACGTAATCCGCGGTGTGGCTGTATCTGCGTGGATGGTGCGCGGCCGGTATGCCGGCGCCATCCTGATGGCGGTTGGAATCGCTCTATGGCCCTTTGCCAGCGCTCTTGCGTTCGGCCTCGGCCTCGGCGACACCTGGCTGGACTGGCGTAATCGCGTGCCGGCAAAACCGCTTTAGTCAAACACTCTGTCGTCCGCACACGCGGGCTGAACCTCAAACCGGAATCACCGAACATGGAAGTAATTCTTCGGCAGGCGGTGGAAAAGCTCGGCCACCCAGGTGACATCGTGAAAGTTTCTCCCGGATATGCGCGGAACTTTCTTCTTCCTCGCGGCTACGCTTACGAGGCGACACCCGGCAACAAGCGCCGGATCGAGCAGGAGCGTCAGCGCCTGGAGGCTGCGGAGGAGTCGCGCCGCGGCTCCGCGCAGGACCTCGCGACCCGTATCGAGCAGGTCTCTCTGACCTTCTCCGCCCGAGTAGGCGAGGAAGGAAAGCTCTTCGGATCGGTCACGTCGGCGGACATCGCGCAGCAGCTCGCCGAACAGGGCTTCACTATCGAGAAGCGTCAGATCGAGCTGAAGGAGCCGATAAAGGCGCTCGGCGTCTACCGTGTCCCTGTCCGGCTGCACGCAGATGTCCACCCCGAAATCAAGGTCTGGGTCATCAAGCAGTAGGATCAAGCAGTAGGGGAAGCGAACAATTGAAGTGTCAAGAAAGGGAGCCGGCGCGCGTTGCGTGCGGCTCCCTTTCGATTCTTATGAGATGGCGTGCGAAATGCGGAAATGCGTTGCTAACGGAACTTTAAGCGTCCGCGTAAGATATAGTAGTCGGCGCCGATGGCGCCGCATCCACCTCCTTCACGGAGCCGCATGGCGACTTCCCTCTCTACAGCAACGCCGACGCGCGAGCCAGCGGCGGCGGCCAGACTCGCTGTTTCCCTGTGTCAGGACATGAAAGCCCACGACGTCGTTCTCCTGAATTTGAAAGGTGTCACCGATATGACGGACTACTTCGTCATCGCCAGCGGAACCTCGGATACGCATGTCAGAGCAGTGGGCGAGCACCTGATCTCGGAGCTGAAAAAAGAGGGAGTGAGGGTTCATCACACTGAAGGGCTGCAACAGGGACGTTGGGTGCTGCTCGATTTCGTTGATTTCGTCGTCCACGTGTTCCACCCGACTCTTCGTGCGTTCTATCAGATCGAGCGACTGTGGAGCGATGCCGAAGTTGTCGCAACCGGATAAAGGAACGGTGATCAAGATGAGAGTCGTTGCGCGTGGAATCGCGTTGGCGGCGCTGGCCATAGCCGCTCCTCTGGGGGCGCAGAACTACTTCGGCCAGAACCAGGTGCAGTACAAACATTTCAAGTGGCGTGTGATCGAGACGGAGCATTTTCTCGTTCACTACTATCCTGAGGAACGGGCAGCGGCGGTGGATGCAGCGCGAATGGCGGAGCGCTCCTACGCGCGCCTGTCACGCGTTCTGGGTCATCAGTTCCGCGAGAAGAAGCCGATCATCCTCTTCTCTTCGCGCGCCGACTTCGGGCAGAACAATGTCACCGGCGATCTCGGTGAAGGCGTGGGTGGCGTAACGGAAGCGGGCCGGCACAGGCTGATTCTTCCTCTTACCGGCGACCTTGGGAGCTTCGAGCACGTGCTCGCGCACGAGATGGTGCACGAGTTCCAGTACGACATCTTCGCGCACGGTCGTGCGGGAGCGAATCAACAGAACCTCGAGCGCACGAATCCGCCGCTCTGGTTCATGGAAGGGATGGCAGAGTACCTGTCCATCGGGCCGACTCACCCGCTTACTGCCGGCTGGCTTCGCGACGCAGCCGTGTCGGGCAACATCCCGACCATCGACCAGATGACAGAACGGCCCGACAAATACTTCCCATACCGGTATGGCGAGTCGGTGTGGCAGTACGTCGGAGAGCGGTGGGGCGACGCTGCGATTGGCGAGATACTCCGCAGCGCTACGGCGGTGGGAGTCGAGCGTGCGTTCGCCCGGGAGCTCGGCATGTCGCTCGACGATCTCAGCGCCGCATGGCGGGAGGCGGTGCAGTCGCAATATCTGCCCGCGGCATCCAACTATCAGCGGCCGCGTACGTTTGCCCAGCCACTTCTCACTCACAAGCGCTCGGGCGGCGAGATTTTTCTTGCGCCGGTTCTTTCTTCCGACGGCAACTATGTTGCGTTTCTCTCCAACGGAGAGCTCAAGCGCGGCGAAGTGTTCATCGATCTGTGGCTCGGCAACGGTAAGACGGGCGAGCGCATCAAGCGACTCATCAAGAGCACGACCGATCCGAACTTCGAGGAGCTGCGGCTTCTGTACTCACAGAGCGCGTTCTCGAACAACGGGAAGGTGCTCGCCTTCACTGCTCAGCGTGAAGGAAAGGACGTGCTCTACATTCTCGACGTTGCGTCGCGAAGCGTGAAGCGCCGGCTCGATCTCCCGGTCGAAGCGGCGTGGGGACCGTCATGGTCGCCCGACGACTCGAAGATCGTATTCAGTGGCACACGCGGCGGAGTCACCGACCTCTATATCGTTGACGCCGACGGGAAGAACCTTCGTCAGCTGACAAACGACAAGTACGGTGACCTGCAGCCTTCGTGGTCGCCCGACGGAACCAGGATCGCGTTCGCTACAGATCGCGGCCCCCAGACGGACCTCACGAAGCTCCGCATCGCCAAATGGCAGATCGCGGTGATCGACCCTGCAACAGGGGCTGTGGACGTTCTGCCCGACCAGGCGGGGCTCAACCTCAATCCGCAGTGGTCGCCGGACGGGTCGTCGATCGCGTTCATCTCCGACCGCACTGGCGTAGCGAACGTTTTCCTCTTCGATCTGCGCGACCGCAAGCACTACCAGCTCACCAACGTTCTCGGCGGCGTCTCCGCAATCACCGAGTACAGTCCCGCGATCAGCTGGGCACGGGAAGCGGACCGGCTGGTGTTCACTTACTACGAGAATGGCGATTACACTGTCTGGTCGCTTGACAATCCACGCTCCCTCAAGAATGTCGCCTTCCGCACCGGGGCTGCGTCCGAGACGGGGCTCGTCGTCAACGCGGCGCCGGCTCTGGGCCTGATTGCTGCTACGACCGGTGCGGACACGCTTCGCTCCGCCGGCGGCCAGTCGTCGGTCTACCGAGCGCCAACCGGAGCGCGGCCATCGGCTGTTGTTTCGTCGAGTGAAGCGCAAATGCGCGACACCGCCGCGACGACGGTTGCCGCGCTCAACGCGAACCCGGACTTCGCGCTGCCCGATTCATCGCGCTTCAAGCAGTACGCTTATCACGTTGGGTTCAAGCCCGATTACATCGCCCAGCCGGAGGTGGGGTACGGAACCGGCAATCAGTACGGGCTAAGCGGCTTCAACGGTGGGACGACCATTATCCTGAGCGATCTGCTTGGCAACCATAACATCGCCCTTTCGGCGTCGGTGTACGGGCAGCTGAGCGATGCCAGTCTGTTCGCCGCCTACGCGAACCTCAGTCACCGCTGGCAATACACGGCGGGCGGATACCAGCAGCCGATTTTCCTGCCGCAGACCGGTGGAACTATAAGGCCGGTGAACGGTGGCCAGTACTACCACATCGAGAGTCTGTACACACGCTATGTGCTGCGGAACAGTTTCCTCTCCACCCAGTATCCGTTCAACCGGTTCTCGAGATTCGAAGCGGGTCTGCAATTCAACAGCATCGGTAGATCGGTGATCGCGCTCACGCAGGACTGCTACTCGAACGGATGCACTGGAATCCAGCTGGTTGACCTCAGCTCGGAGCCGGCGTTCAACTTCTTCTCGCCGTCGGCAGCGTACGTCTCCGACAACACGCTCCTCGGTTACACTGGCCCATTGATGGGACGCAGGTTCAGGTTCCAGGTGTCTCCATCGGTAGGGAACCTTCGCTGGGTCGAGTACCTCGCCGATTATCGCCGGTACGACGCGATCGTCTTCAACACTCTCACCGTCGCCACGAGATTCCTCGCCAGCGCGTCGGTGGGTAGAGATGAGGAACGATTCCCGAAGTACATTGGCCGCCCCGAGTATGTGCGCGGCTACGACAACGCCAACTTCAGCGGCTATGAATGCACTTCCTTCATCGGTGGCGGTTCGACCTGCAACACCGTCAGACTCGTCGGAAGCCGCGTCGCGGTGGCCAACGCTGAGATCAGATTCCCCATTCTTCGCCGCTTCGACCTTGGCAGTTTGCCAATTGGCCTGCCGCCCGTAGAAGGCCACTTCTTCTTCGATGCCGGCGTTGCGTGGAATGCCGGTCAGAAAGTTTCGCTCACTCGGCCGGCCGACTACGACTTCAATGGAGACGACTATCTCTTGCGTCGCTTCCCAATGCGAAGCTACGGTTTCGGCATGAGAGTAAACCTGTTCAACTTCGCGATTCTCAAGTGGGACTTTGCGAAGCCGCTGGATCAGCCGGGCCGCAAGGCCAACTGGACGTTCTCGCTGGGGCCGAGCTTCTAAGCAGTTGCGGCGTTTGATCGCGCTGACGCTTGTCATCGCCGCCTGTCGCGGCGATCGACAGGCGTCAAAAGGCGCGTCCTCTCCGAGCTATAGTCGCGGCACCGATCAGCTCGTCCTCCGGATCCCCCGCGACGGGGGGACCGCGCGCGCGTACATCTACCCGCGGCTCGACTCAGTGATCTGGTCGGCGCCGGCCGCGCCTGCGATTGAGCGCGTTCTCGCATTCGACCCCGAAGGCGGGCTCATCGCTCTCGTCGACTCGAAGGGACAGCCACGCCGCGTGGACTTGCGGATGGGAGAAGTGCGAACCGCTTCGCGCGCCAAATTGTCGTCGGTTGTTTCGCAGAACGGCAGCGAGATCTATGGAATCACGGCGACCGGCGCCGTAACCCGAATGACGCCGAGTGGCGACTGGACCTTCGAGCCTCCCGAGCCGGCGCAGTCTCTATACCCGCAGCCCAACGGCTCTCTCATAATCGCCGGCGGCACACCGGGCGCCACTCGGCTTTGGTTGATTCGACCGACGGATGAAGAGATTCTCGACAGTGTGCCGTTGCCACGCGTAACTCGTGGAAGCTCCGCGCAGGCGGGCGATTTACTTTATTTCAGCGCCGAACGCGCGATTGTCGGTGTACGAGCCCGCGATCTTTCGCAGCTCAAGCCGGTGAAGCTTCCCGAGGAGGCGCAGGCGATAGCATCCACTCCGAGTGGCGATCGCGTCTACGCCGCACTGCAGAAATCCGCTCGCCTTCTCGTGCTGAACCGCTACTCGGGAAGCATCGAAGGAGCAGTGGATCTGCCGGGTCCCGCATCCGAGCTGCGCGTCGACCCGCTTGGCCAGCATCTGCTTGCTAGGCCGCGCGGGGGTGATTCCGCGTGGGTGGTGGCAATCGGCACCGGCCGCGTTACGGGCACTATCCGGACGCAATGGAGAGCCGACCTGCCGACTTTCGCATTCGGAGCGATAGCGACAACATGGGCGGGTGACGTAGTGTTCCTCGATGCCGACAAGCTTTCTTCACTGCTTGACGTTCGCGGGGGCGGACGCGACTACTGGTTCTTCTTCGACTGGAACGGATTCCGCCCGCGAGCGGCGGATGTCGATCAGCCGGTCATATTTCCTGCTCCAGACTCTACAAGAGCAGCCGATTCAGCGGCGGCAATGATCCGCGATAGCGCTTCCGTCCAGCCACCGATTCGGGATACCGCGCCGACTATGCTTCCGCCGCCGGTTCTACCTCCCTCCATCGCCGCTCCGCCGACGAAAGGGTTTCTTGTCTCGTTCGCCGCCGTTCTGACAGAGGCGAAGGCGAAAGAAACAGCGCAGGCCATACAGATCGGCGGCGTTCATCCGAGAGTGGTTCCTTCAACCAACGGTTCAACCGTTATCTATCGCGTGGTTCTCGGTCCCTACGCGACGCGTGAGGAAGCGGAACGGGTCGGACGCGACTCGAGGCGATCGTACTGGATATTCGAGGCGAGGCAGTGAGCGCGCAGCCGGCGCAAGCCGTCGGGGATGTGTATGAGGTGGCAGCACGGCAAGCGGCGGTCACCGTTCGAGGATACTCCTCCATCGTTGTTGTCGCAGACAACCCGAGTCACGCTGCACGCGCGGCGATTGGGATTGCGACCGCAGAAGCGGGACACCGGCGCGTTGTGATCGGCGATCTCACCGGAGAGAGTCCGGAGATCCAGGCCCTGGTCAAGGACGACGATCCGCACGGCATCCATGACACCTTTGCGTTCGGAACATCCTTCGGCAGGGTGATCAGACAAGTCGGAAGCGAGGGGAATCTCAACGTCGCGTTGAGCGGAACGGAGTCGGCGGCAACCGAGGAAATCATCGGTAGCGAGCGGTGGCAGCGCATCGCCTCGGGGTTTGCCCAGGCCGACGAGCTGCTGATTCTCGTGGCGGCTTCGACGGCTCCCCGTTTGGCGCAGCTCGTCACGCGGATCGACGGCGTCGTTCTCGTTGGAAAGACGATCATACCGCATGCGCCGAACGTCAATGTGCTCGCACGGATCCCGGAGCCGACCGTCGCCCATCCGCCTGCCCTGCTCGACGAGAATGAAGAACTTGTGGAGCGGCCGGCGCTGTATCGCCGGCCGGCGATACTGATGAGTGCAGTCGCTCTGCTCGCACTCGTAGTCGTGAGCGCGCTTCTCCTGCTGCGGCGTCCGAGCGCGAACGAGGAACCGGTCGTGGCCGGGCCGCCTGATTCGATCGCGGACTCTGCTCCTCCCCGCCCTGTGGTTGCACAGCTGCCGGCGAATCCGGCGGATTCCGCGGACGCCGCCGCATACAGCGTTGAAATTCTCGCGGCAAATACGGCGGAAGGTGCTAACTTTGAGCTCCAGCGACACGGCGCAATGATGCCTGCCGCCACGATCTCGGCAGTTCCCATCGGAGAGACCGAGGCGATCTGGTACAAGGTTTACGCGGGCGCGTTCACGGACAGCGCCGCAGCTGAGCAACTGTTGAGGTCTCTGAGGCGTCGTGGAGTCGTTCCCGATTCCGCGGGCGCGGTAGTCCGGGCACCACTCGCGCTTCGAGTTGACAGCGTTCCCCCCCAGGGGGGTGTGGGCGCCCGGACGCGGGAGAAGCTGCAAGGCTATTCGGCGAAAGGGCTCGCGATTTACGCGCTCAGGCAGAGCGACGGAAGCGCGCGGCTCTATTCCGGAGCCTTCGCAACCCCGGCTCAGTCATCGCTCGCCGCGACGGCGTTGAGGGTAGCTGGGCTGACACCGGTGCTTGAGTACAGAACTGGGAGAGTGCAGTAGTGCGGCTGACGAAGCTCGAGCTTCAGGGATTCAAATCTTTTGCCAATGACACCGAGCTCATGTTCGAGCCCGGTGTCACTGCCATCGTCGGTCCCAACGGTTGCGGAAAGTCGAACGTCTCAGACGCGGTCCGCTGGGTACTCGGCGAGCAGCGCCCCCGAGCGCTGCGCGGCGCAAAGATGGAGGAAGTGATCTTCCAGGGCTCCTCGGCGCGCCGCCCCGTGAACATTGCCGAAGTGTCGCTCCACTTCGAGAACGACGACGGCGCACTGGCAGTGCCGTTCCGGGAAGTGGTGATCACGCGGCGTTTGTCGCGCTCCGGAGAGAGCGACTACTTCCTGAACCGCGCGCCCTGCCGGCTCCGCGACATTCATGATATGGTGCGCGGTACGGGACTTGGTGCCGACTCGGGCGTCGTCATCGAAAGCAAGATGATCGACGCGTTGCTTTCCGATCGTCCCGACGAGCGTCGCGAGCTCTTCGAGGAAGCGGCAGGGATTGGCCTCTACCGTGACCGAAAGCGCAGCACCGAGCGCCGCTTGGAGGAGACGACGGTAGATCTGTCGCGAATCGACGATCTCATCGCCGAAGTCCAGTCTCAAGTGCGGTCGCTGGCGCGCCAGCGTCGCCGTGCGGAGAAGCACGCCGAGTTGAATGCGCGACGATTCACAGTCGAGGTTGCGCTCGCTGCGCGGGAGATGGCCGCGTGGCGCGATGAGCTCGAGCGCCTCGAGGGACGCGTGGACGAGCTGAGGACTGCCTCTCCCGCTTCGGAGGAAGCGGTGGCCGCGGCCGAAGCGACGCGTGACGAGGCGCATGGAGCGCGCGCCGCCGGCGAAGCGCGGCGTAACGAGCTCGCCCGGCTCGTCGGTGAACAGAGTGCCAGCACTGCCGAGCTGCGCGCGGGAATCGCCGTTGCGGAGGAGCGTCAGCGAAACGCGCTACTGCGGCGAGAGCGCGCTGAGCAGGAGCGACTCCAAGGCGATACAACCGTCGGACGCGTTGCCGACGACCTCGAGCGCGCAATGTCACATCGGGCCGAGCTGGAGCGGGAGCTGGCCACGACTCAGGAAACTCTCGCCGCTCATGTAACGGAGGAAGAGCGAGCCCGCGCCGATCTCGCATCAATGCGCGCTATGGTCGACGCTGCCGAGCGGTCCGTTCGCGCGCTCCTCGACCGCTCGCATCGGCACTTGCTCGACCGGCAGACGACGGAGCGCGAACGTGACGAGCTCGTGGCCCGCCGGGCTACCCTCTTGGAAGACCGCGCTCAGCTCGCCGATTCCGAGAGCGCAGCAGGCCGCGAGATGGCGGAAATGGAAGAGTCGCTTGCAGCGGCGAGGCAGCGCGCATCCATTCGCAACGCCGAGCTCGACGCTGCACTCGGTGCGCTCCGTTCCGCCCGAGAGGAAGATTCAGCAGCACGGTCGTCCTTTCTTCGCGCGGAAGAATCCCACACGGCGATCGAGGGAAAGGTTGCAGCGCTCGAAGCGCTGGAGCGGGAGAGAGTCGGACTCGCACCCGCAGCCGCGCGACTACTCGACGAGCGACAGCGATTTGGCGATGGCGCGATTCTCGGACCGCTCAGCGATTTCATATCGACCGATAGCGACAGTGCCGCGCTCGTGGAGCGCTTTCTAGGTGCTTCGCTCCACGCAGTGGTCGTTCGCGATCGCGAGGTTGCGCGAGCCGTAAGCACCTGGCACGCGGCAACAAACCCGGGGCCATTGCTCCTTCTGCCGGCTGACGTTTCGTCCAGCTCGAACGATGGGCACGGGCTCGCCGCACTCGTTCGGAGCTCATCCGAAGCAGCCGGGTGGGTCAGCACACTCCTGAGCGGCGTTTCTCATTTCGAGAGTGGGACTGCGTTCGTGGATCCTCGCGGCGCTGTCTGGCTTCCTGCCAACGTCGCGGGGCCCGGGCCACTGCGCCGCCGCGCCGAGATATCGGAGTCAGTTGAGGAGCTCGAGCGCATTGCCGCCGAGCGCGCGCATGCGGCGACCAATGTGGAGCGGGCGAGGGACAATCTGGTCCGCGCCGACGCGGCCGCCACTGCTGCCCAGGACGCCGCCTCGGCGGCGTCGCGCGCAAGCGCCGACCACGAAGATCGGCTCACCGCCGCAACGCGACGGCACCACCGAGCGATGCGGGAGCTGACGGAAGCGTCGGCACTGCTCGACAGGCTGAATGCGCGGGAGGCCGTGCTGACTGACACTCTCGAGGCGCTCGTCAGCGCGCTGGCCGAGGAAGAGAGTGCGGTCGGCGTCCGTGAGGGCGAGCTTGCTGATCTGAGACGGCGTCTCGCCGAGACCGAAGCACAGCAGGATGCCGCCCGTGATCAACGAACCGGCAGCCAGGTAGCGTTCGCGCAGGCTCAGGCCAGGCTTCAGGTTGCGAGTGACCGCGAGCGACACCTTCGCGAGGAACACCTCGCGGCCGCGAATCGTCTCGAATCGCTTCAGGTGGAGCTATCGACTCTTTCGCAGGCCGACAGCGAGCTTGCGGAGCAGTTGGCCTCGTGGCAGCTGGATCTCGAAGCCCGACAGGCAACGTTGGAGGACGGCGAAAGCAGGCTCGCCGCGGCGGCGATCGCCGTAACAGTCGCCGACGAGCGCCTGGAGCAGGCAGAACGCTCACTGTCGGACCTGAGGCATCGCGCGACGGCGCTGAGTGAGGAGCTGCACGCCGCTGAGCTCCGCCTCACAGAGCTTTCGGGTCGCCGCGCTGCGATACGCGAGAGGCTCGAGACAGAATGGAGGCGGCCGCTCGAGAGCCTCCTCGACTCGTCTGCCGAAATTGCTCTCGACGATGAATCCCTTCGCCAGGAAGCTGCGTCGCTCCGCGAGCAGCTGGACCAGCTCGGCGCGGTGAACCCGCTCGCCATCGAAGAGCACGAGGAAGAGCAGAAACGACTGGACTTCCTGACTGCGCAGCATGCCGACCTCACCGCGGCGAAACTGTCACTACAGCAAGCGATACGGGAGATCGACACGACTGCACGGGAGCTCTTTCTCGCGACCTTCGTTCATGTGCGCGAGAACTTCCGCAAGATTTTCATGACGCTGTTCGGCGGAGGTGAGTGCGATCTGCGTCTCGAGAATCCCGATTCCCCGCTCGACGGCGACATCGAGATTCACGCGGCGCCGCGCGGCAAGCGGACTCAGCGAATTCATCTCCTCTCGAGTGGCGAGCGCGCGCTCGTCGCGCTATCGCTCCTGTTCGGGATCTTCCTGACGAAGCCAAGTCCGTTCTGCCTGCTCGACGAGGTGGACGCCCCGCTCGACGACGCCAACATTGGCCGCTTCGTCCGCATGCTGAACGAGTTCAAATCGAACACGCAGTTCATCGTCATCACGCACAATCCGCGAACAACGACTGAAGCCGCCGATGCAGTGTACGGCGTCACGATGCAGGAGCCGGGCGTTTCCTCTCTCGTAAGTGTTCACATGCGCGGCGTGGCGGTCGAGGACGCAATAGCGGGAACCATCTCCGCCGAGCCGGCGGCGCTAAGCGCGTAACGATGCTGGTAGTGATGGAGCACGGCGCGCCCAACGCCGACGTGGACCGCGTCGTCTCGGTCATCGAGGAGATGGGATATCAGGCCCGTCCGATGCCCGGAGCTCAACGCACTGCTATCGGCCTCGTCGGAAACGACGGACGGGTGGACGCCTCGCGCATTGCCGCACTTCCTGGCGTGGCGCAGATCATCCACGTCACGCAGCCGTACAAGCAGGTCTCACGCGAATGGCGCAGCGAGAATACAGTGGTCACCATCGCGCCAGGCGTAGCCTTCGGCGACGTCGACGTGCCGATTATCGGGGGGCCCTGCTCGGTCGAATCCGAGCAGCAGATCCTCGCCTCCGCCCGCATTGTGCGCGAATCCGGCGGGACAGCACTTCGCGGCGGTGCATTCAAGCCACGCAGCTCGCCGTATTCGTTTCAGGGACTTGGAAAGAAAGGGCTGGAGCTGCTCGCGCTCGCCCGCCGCGAAACGGGGCTGGCGATTGTAACCGAAGCGATGGATGATGAAGGAGCGCACCTCGTCGCCGAAGTCGCCGACTGCATCCAGATCGGCGCGCGTAATATGCAGAACTACTCCTTGCTCAAATCGGTCGGCAAAATCAGGAAGCCTGTTCTGCTCAAGCGGGGGATGGCAGCGACGATCACGGATTTTCTGCTAAGCGCCGAATACATTCTCGCTGAAGGAAACGACCGCGTAATCCTGTGCGAACGAGGCGTGAGAAGCTTCGATCCGGCAGCACGCAACATGCTGGACCTGACGGCAATACCCATCGTCCATCGATTGTCGCACCTGCCGATCATCGCCGATCCGAGTCATGGCACCGGACTCCGGGACAAAGTCACGCCGATGGCCCGCGCCGCACTCGCTGCGGGCGCCGACGGACTCCTGATCGAGATGCATCCCGACCCGGACCGCGCGCTTTCCGACGGAGCGCAATCGCTTTACCCCGCCGAGTTCCGCTCTCTGGTCGAAGAGCTACGCGCAGTTGCTCTCGCGATCGGGAGACGCGTCACTCCGCCCGATGCTGCCGACAATGGACGCGCTCGAGACACAATCGATTCGGGAACGGCGAGAGTACGCGCGGGTAGCTACTGACATGAGAATCACACTGACTATTCTCGCTCTCGGCGTCGCTACCGTGAGCGCCCAGATGGCGTCTGCGCAAACGCAGCCCGCGGAGTTGCTGATACAGCGGGCTGCGTCCCGATACTCGGCGATGAAGTCCATGCGCGCCGAATTCCGCCAGACGATCTCCAATCCTCTCACCGGCACAACTTCGGTTTCGCGAGGGGAGATTCTGCGGCGTGATCCCAACCTGCTGTCGATCAACTTCACCGATCCGCGTGGCGACCGCGTCGTGTCCGACGGAAGCTGGGTGTGGGTTTATCTACCGAGCAGCGCGCCGGGCCAGGTGATAAAGATGAGCGCGCGGTCGTCGCCGGGAATCGTCGATCCGGGAGCCTTGTTTCTCGATTCGCCCTTGTCGCGTTTCAACGCCGCGAGCGGCGGAGCAGCAACCATCGATGGGCGCAACACTCAGGTCGTCATTCTGACTCCCAAACGCGAAGCGCCAGTGACGCGCGCCAGGGTGTGGATCGATCCGTCGGACGCGAGTGTTCGTCAGTTCGAGGCGATCGACGCCAACGGTCTCACCCGGTTGATCACGATTACGCGCACCGTTGTCAATCCGACGATTGCCCGATCCGCTTTCCAATTCAATCCGCCGCCGCGAGTGCGAATCGTGGATTCAGCGGCGTTGCGGGGAATGTAAGAACCACTGCGAACTGTGAACAAAGTGAGCGTCAGAGCCTCAACGCAGTAGCAATAGCTTTTGCAGCTCTGACAGACGCGCCGGATCAGTGCCACGACGGCTAGCGATGTCGAGAGCAGCAAATGAAAGGCGACGATAGAGAGCCCGTGCTTCCGGGTCGTGCCGTAGAGCCGCTAGGTGGCGCTGCACCGTCGCCGAATCTCCGCGAACGACTGGACCCGTAAGCACCGTTTCCGGATCCGCGTCGGCCAAATTAGACACAGCTCCTTCCATGAGGCTGTGAACCGCGCGTGCCGCGCTCGAGGCGGGAATTCCAGCGTCACTCAACAGCCGCGTCGCGACGGCCGCGAGAACCACTGGAAAGTTCGATCCAATCACCGCCGCCGCGTGATAGATGCTCTTGGTGCCCGGCGGAATGTCGAGAGTGCGCGCACCCACGTGACCAGCCAGTCGGCGCGACGTTGCCTTCGCCGGTTCATCGCCGTCAATGCCGATCCACGCGCGGCGAAGCAGCTCGGGCGCCCGTTCCGGATTGGCGAAGGGTACCAGCGGGTGAAAAGTCCCGCCCCAGAGCCCCATCGACGGCAGCTCGGATATCAGACTGGGCTCGGCGCCTCCCGAGGTGTGGACGACAACCGTGCCGGGTGATACCCGGCGCTGATTCCCGCTCCGCAGCTCGATGAGCGATGCGATCGCGTCATCGATCTGATCATCCCGTACCGCGAGCACAACGGTGTTGGCGTCAGCGACATTCCCGGGCAGCCCGCCGCTGGACGTTGCTGCGGGCGACGGGCGGCGCGAATGGAGGCCAATGACCTCCACGCCGGCAGCACGAAAGGCGCGATAGAGGCCGCGCCCAACCTGACCGGCGCCGACAATGAATACGCGCTCGCTCACTCGCCGTCGGAGTCGTCAGACGCGTCCGCGACCTGTGTCTTCTGCTTTGCCGTCGCCTTGTTGATCAGCTCGCGCTGCGAGCGCACGCCGGTTGCGAGCTCGAGCCCCACAGCGATCGCGCGATCGTTGGCGACTCGGCGACGAAACTCAGCCTCCTGGCCAAAGACGTACCGAGCAACGTCATAGGTGAGAAGCAACGACACGACTCGCGAGGATTCGTCGTAGAGAGTTCGCGGAATGTCCACGCCGCGAGCGACCATTCGCTGCCAGACGTCTTCGAGCATTTTCGGCGTGACCGTGAAATCCGGTGGCGTACCACCTTTCGCCTTGAGGGATAGAGCGTAATCCGTAAGAGCGTCGCGGAAGAGACCGACCTTCCTGCCGAGCGCCGACTGCAGCTCGCGCGTTTCTTGAGATATGACGCTGTCGCTCGCTACGACATCAGGGGAAATCCCACCGCCGCCGTAAACCACACGGCCGCCGTCAGTGAGGTATCGCTGCCGTCGCGGGGGTTTGGGCGCCTCCTCATCGTCGTCGCGCACGGCCTTGCGGCCGATAGACCGTCCACTCGGGGTGTACCACCGCGCAGTTGTGATCTTCAGTCCACCCACGGCGCCCAGGGGGATTATCGTCTGCGCGCTTCCCTTGCCGTATGTCGGCTCGCCAACCACGACTGCGCGATCGTGGTCCTGCAATGCTCCGGCGACAATCTCGGAGGCACTGGCGCTCTTGTCATCCACGAGAACGACGACCGGCAAAGCCGGCCACCGTTGCGCCGTGCTATCCCGATAGTCGCGGCTCGCCGAGCGTGCGCGACCACGAAGGCTCACTATGCGTTGTCCGCGGCTGAGAAAGAGGTCGCTCACGCTCAAACCCTGTTCGAGAAGTCCTCCGGGGTTCCCTCGAAGATCGAGGATGAGCGAGCGCGCGCCACGGCGGATGAGAGCGTTTACGCTTCGCGTCAACTCGCGTGTGGTGGAATCGCTGAAAGCCTTGAGATCGATGTATCCGACGCCGTTGGGCAGCAGCGCGACTCGCCTGACGGCGCTTTGATGCAGCGGTTTGCGTACCAGCGTAAAAGGAATCGCCGCAACGAACCCCGGCCGCTCGATGCGAAGTGATATCGAAGTCCCGGGCTTTCCACGGAACGCCGCAGTCGCTTCCTCGAGCGTCCATCCGTGAGCGGAGCGGCCGTTGATCTCAATGATGCGATCGCCGGGCTCGATCCCCGCGCGCTCGGCAGGACTCCCCGCAACAGGCGCGATTACAACGAGCCAGCCGTCCCGGACGTCAGTCTGGATTCCAACACCGGCGTAGTTACCGCTGGTGGTCTCGGTGAGCCGTCCGAGCTTGTCGGGTGCCAGCAGAGTCGTGTACGGATCGCCGAGCTCATAGAGCATTCCGTCAACCGCCTTCCGATAGAGCATCCCCGCGCCCACCGAGTCGACGTAATTACGGTACACGTGAACGAAGACGTCGTCGAAGAGCCGCGCTGCCTCTGCAGGAGTGCTCGGACCCGAGTGGGTGCCTCGCTCGATCAGCCAGCCCCCAGCCGCGAGCGACGCAACCAGCACGGCTGCAACTGTCAGCGTCCTCGACTGTGGCGAGGTTGCGTTGTCCAGCTTCATGTGGCGACGGCTTCGGCGAGGACGGCGAATGGATCAGGACAGGCCGACGCAAGCGCAGTGGCAATTCTCGCCTCGACCTCCTCGAGACGGCCGCTCGCGCTTACGCGAATTATGGGACCGCATTCCGGATGCGACGCTTGCCACTCTCGTGTTGCGTACTCGTCGAACGCTGCGGCGACGCGGGCGTGGAAATCGCGGCCGGTTCGCTCCATCCGATCCCGATGTCCGCGGCTGGCGGCGCGCGTGAGTCCTTGAGCGGCTGGCATGTCGAGGAGGATCGTGACGTCGGGCGTGAGTCCACCGGTCGCCAGATCGTTTGTGGCGCGGAGCGCTGCCTCGGTGAGTCCACGTCCACCGATCTGATACGCGTACGTGGAAAGAAAAAACCGATCGAGGAGAACGATCGTTCCCTTCTTCAACGCCGGCCGGATTTTCTCCGCGACGAGCTCGGCGCGCGATGCAATGAACAGCAACGCTTCCGCTTCGGAAGTCATCTTTCGCGCAGGGTCGAGAAGTGCGTTGCGAATGAGATCACCAAGCTCCGTCCCACCGGGCTCTCGGAACGTGACGGCATCCAGTCCCGCTCCTTCAAGTCGGACCGCGAGCCGAGCCACCTGCGTGGTCTTACCCGCACCCTCGGGTCCCTCGAAAACAACCAGCCGTCCTTGCCGCACGTCAGCCGAGCGTGATGATCGGGCTGGCGGCGCCCTTCTTCATTCCGTCCATGATCCAGGTGTTGATCTGGTACATGACCTTGTCGAAGTTCTCCTGCGACGTGACTGCGCGCTGATACACGGGGTTGGACTGCACCTGGGTCAGCAGGTCGTCGAGCTGTTGCTCCATCTCCTCACTGGGATGGTCACCCCGCTGGATCATCTTCTGAGCTTCGACTCTGAGCTTTTCCATCTGCTGAAGGATCGCGACCGCGTCTCCGTCGCCGTTCAGCGATTCGCTGGACTGCTTCACCGCTTTGTACTCGCTGCTCTGGCCAATCAGCCGCCCCAGCTCGCGCGCCTTCTCCTCCAGCAGTTCATCTCCAATCACTTCCGCTCCGGATCAGGCGCGGGTTGCGAACACAAATCGCTCCCGCCCGGTGAGATCAAATCCAATGCCTACCGCAATGTAATTGCCGGTCGCCATTACAAGCTCGGCCACGAGGGATGCGCGACGCTCGTCCACCTCGAGCACGAGCAACCCGCACGGTTCGAGTATCGAGGCCCCGTCACGGACGATCCCCGCAGTGACCGCCATACCGTCGGCGCCGCTGAGCAGCGCGGCGGGAGGCTCCCAATCGCGTACGCTTGGCGGCAGCGCTTCGCCCTCCGAGAAGGCAACGTACGGCGGGTTCGATACCAGGACGCGTACGCGCTCCGCACCGAGCGGGGAGATCGAAGATCCGTGACGCAGCTCGACTGGCGCGCGCAGCCGGCTTCGATTCCGTTCGATGTTCCGTCGGGCAACCGAAAGCGCATCGAGAGAGACGTCGGTTGCGATGATTCGCTCGAACCGACCTTCACACGCCAGCGCGAGGGCGATCGCTCCGGATCCGGTTCCGATATCCGCGGCCGTTCCCCAGTCAGCGTCAGCTACCGCCTCCGCGCTCATTCGCGCCAGGATCGCCTCGACCAGCATCTCCGTTTCGGGCCGCGGGATGAGTACGCTCTCGTCCACCTCGAGAGTGAGATGCCGGAATGGCGCCGTTCCGACTGCGTAGGCGAAGGGCGCGCCGCTGGTGAGCTTTTGGGCGGCTTCACGGGCTGCCATCAAAAGCCCGGCATCCAGATTGAAGTCGCGATTCACCAATGGCCACGAGCGGGCAACTCCGAGCAGCGCAGCAATGACGTCCGCACCGATGCGAGCGGCGTCGGGGATACCGGCCGACGCCAAGGTGACGGTCAGTTCTTCGACAGCCTCGCGCACCGACATGCCATCGGAAACAGTCGAGCGCTGCGCGCTCAGCAAATCATTCACCGAGACGGTCCTCGAGATCCGCGATCTTGAGCGCGTCGACCAGCTGATCGATGTCACCGTCCATGACCCTCGAGAGCTCGTGCATTGTCAAACCAATACGGTGATCAGTGACGCGATTCTGGGGAAAATTGTAGGTCCGAATCTTCGCTGATCGGTCTCCCGTTCCGACCTGCGTCTTGCGCATTCTCGAGCGTGCCGCTTCCTGCTCGGCGATGCGTGCGTCGAGAAGACGTGCGCGAAGCACCTCCATACCCTTGAGCTTGTTCTGAAGCTGCGATTTCTGATCCTGCTGGCTGACGACGATGCCAGTTGGTATGTGCGTAATGCGAACCGCTGAGTCAGTGGTATTAACGCTTTGCCCCCCAGGCCCCGATGAGCGAAACACGTCGATGCGCAGATCCTTGTCCTCGATCTTGAGGTCGATCTCCTCGGCCTCAGGAAGGACGGCGACAGTTGCGGCGGAAGTGTGGATGCGCCCCTGGCTTTCTGTTACGGGTACGCGCTGAACGCGATGTACTCCAGACTCCCAGCGCATCGTGCCGAAAACCCCATCACCCTTGACCTTGAAGACGACTTCCTTGATTCCATCGAGCGCGCCCTCGGAGAGGGAGATCATCTCCACTTTCCAACCACGTCGCTCGGCGAATCGGGTGTACATCCGCAACAGGTCGGCGGCGAAGATGGCCGCTTCGTCGCCTCCGGTGCCACCGCGAATCTCGACTATTGCGGGGCGGTCATCGAGTGGATCATGGGGAACGAGCGCGGGCTTGATCCGCTCTTCGAGCTCGGCGAGAGCTGAGGTGAGCCGCGCTTCCTCCTCGCGGGCGACCGCCGCCATCTCACCGTCTTCCTGCGCAACGAGCTCGCGAACCTCAGCGAGCTCGGTTTCGTATCTCTGGAGCATCGTTGCCATCTCGACAACTGGGGCGAGCTGATGGTGCTCGCGGCCCAGCGCGGCCATGCGCTGGGCGTCTTTTACCGTCTTCGGGTCGGAAAGCTGCTGCTCGACTTCGCCGGCGCGCTCGACAGCGGCGGCGAGACGATCGCGGAGACTCAGCTGTTACCTGTCGTCGGTGCCGGTGTCGTAGGCGTAGGCTTCGCGTATTTCTGGCGGAAGCGCTCGACGCGGCCGGCAGTGTCAACCAGCTTCTGCTTCCCTGTAAAGAACGGGTGGCATTGGGCGCAGATGTCCGTATGGATTTCGGCCTGGGTGGAGCGCGTCTGGTATGTATTTCCGCAGGCGCACTTTACCGTCGCCGTGGCGTAGACAGGATGAATATCGGGTTTCATTTCGAGCTCTCTCGTTGACTTTGGGCCAGCTAGGAAATATCGCCAGCCGGACCCCTATTTACAAGCGGAACAGGGCGCTCCCGCAACGGATTGAGGCTGCAAAAAAAGCCGACCGATGTACCCGCTGACAGTCGAAGTTTGTCGCCCTGACAGAATTCCAATGGAACGTACGTTGCGGCGTTTTTTGATGGGATTCAGCCAACATCACAAGAACATCACAACAGGAGGGATTATGCTATATAGAACCGCGCCCGTTTTTGGGCTCCGCCGCGAGATCGACAAGCTCTTCGAGGATGCCTTTGGGGGCGCCACCGACGGCGGATTCTGGAATCCAGCGGTGGACATCCGCGAGAACGACAATGAGCTGCGGATCGACGTCGAGCTTCCCGGAATCAACCCCGACGAGGTCGAAGTGACGGCGGAAAATGGAGTCCTGACTGTTCGCGGCGAGAAGCGCGGCGAACGGAAGGAGGAGGACAAGACCCGCTACCACGTTGTCGAGAGGAGCTACGGGTCGTTCATGCGATCGTTCCAGCTGCCGCAGGGACTGGACGAGGATCGTATCGAGGCATCCTTCGATAACGGAATTCTCTCTGTTCACATCCCGAAGTCGGCACTGCCGCAACCGCGACGCATTCAGATCACACCGGCTGCGACCCAGAAGGCTGTTGGCACCGGCATGACATCCGGGCAGGCGTTAAAGTCCAGCTCCGAGAACGCGGCTGGATCCACATCCACCGCGAAGCAATCCAACACGCGCAACCGCGAAACTTCAGGCACCAACGCCTGAGCTTACCCGAACCAGAACGATCGAGGACCCGCCGCGAGGCGGGTCCTGTTTTTTGTGGCATCAACAAACGGAGAATCAGCTGCCGGGAGCTCCAGCTTCGTACACGATTTTGCCGCCGACGACCGTTAGCAGGATCTTTGCATCGCGAATCGTTTCCGGTGGAACGGTGGTCAGGTCGCGGTCGATCAGCACGAGGTCCGCGAGCTTGCCCCGCACGAGTGTGCCTTTGATCCCTTCGTCGAATGACGCGAAGGCCGCGTTCACAGTGTACGCGCGGAGCGCATCCTCCACTGTAATCTTCTGTGCCGGCACCCAGCCGTCGGGATTTCGACCGTCAAGCGTTCTCCGCGTCACCGCGGCATAGATACCATCGAGCGGCGTCGGGGGCGCCACGTACCAGTCGCTGCCGAACGCGATTCTCGCTCCTGCGTCCCGCAACGACCGGAACGCGTATGTCGTTTTTGCACGCTCAGGGCCGATCACCTTTTCGGCCCAGCGTCCGTCGTCGATCGCATGATACGGCTGCATGCTCGGAATGACTCCGTCACGCGCGAATCGAGGAATGTCCGCGGGTCGCAGGTGCTGAGCATGCTCGATCCTGAACCTGCGGTCACGCGGTCCATTCTCACGCGCGACGCGCTCGAATATGCCGAGCTGGAGGTCAATCGCCCGGTCGCCAATCGCGTGCACGAGCACCTGAAGGCCGGCCTTGTCGGCGCCCTTTGTCCACCGATACAGGTCATCAGGTGTCTCGACGAGAAACCCGGAATCCGCGGGACTGTCGGAGAATGGCGCGAACATCGCCGCCGTATGCGACCCTAGAGAGCCATCAACGAATCCCTTCACGCCTCCAATGCGCAGCCATTCATCGCCACGCCCGCGCGCGGCCACCGTGTCGCGCAGCTGCTCCCACTGCGCGATTGGCGTGACCGCGTAGATGCGAGTGATCAGCGCTCCGCTGTGATGCGCGCGCTCGAAAGTCGCCAGATCGGCGAATGTTCCCATATTCTGGACGGACGTGACCCCTCGCGCAGCGACGTAGTGCATCGCAGAGCGGAGCGCGCGGTCGTTCATCTGAGCAGTCTGTGGCGGCTCGACTCTTCCGATGAGACCTTCCGCATTGTCCTTGAAGATTCCTGTCGGCTCACCGTTGGGATGCCGCATGATCGTCCCGCCTTCGACCTCCGGCGTAGCGCGCGTGACCTTCGCGGCGCGCATTGCAGCAGTGTTGGCGAGGGCCATGTGGCCGTCGAGGCGCGAAATCCACACCGGATTATTCGGCGTCACCGAGTCGATCCATTCCCGGCTCGGTAGCTCGCCGCCCCATTGCTGATGATCCCAATCGCCGCCTGTGATCCATGTTCCGGCGGCAAGCCCGGCGGCGTATGCCTTAATCCGAGCGACGAATTCTTCCGGCGTCCTTGCGTCACGCAGCTGCACCAAAGCGAGGCGGAATCCAGCGTCTACGAAGTGCACGTGTGAATCGATGAATCCCGGGACGACCATTCCGCCTCTCGCGTCAACCATCCGAGCGCCGCTGCCACGAGCCAGCTTGGCAATCTCGGCGGTGGATCCTACACCGGCGATGCGATCGCCACTGGCAGCGATGGCGGTTGCCCATGGGGCCCGCGGATTCCCGGTCCATACACGCGCATTCACGATGGCGAGGGTAATGCTGGGCGGAGACATGTCAGATGCGGTGGTGGCCGAAATAAGGGCGATCAACAGCACCCCGCATGCAAAGAATTTCATGATGCGCTCTCTCCGCGTTGGACGGCTCCCGCTTCATTGAATTGGCGATAGCGTCGGTAGAGAACGAATGCGATGGCGAGATGGGCCGGCAAGAGTGTCCCAATAATCTCTCCATTCACCTGATTGAATGTTGGAAGAACCTGAACGATCAATCCGATCAGCGACAGCCCCGCGACGGTCAGTGCGATGCGCCTTGTGAGAGCGCGACGGCGTCCTGTCGTGCGCCCGTCCCGATCAGTCATCGTCGCGAATATCGCAATCGCCAGCACGAGCGAGAGCGAATTCGCCTGGAGGAGATTTTCGTTCCGGTAACTGTAGACGTGACGCGTAAAGAGCCAAAGCGCGGCGAGTGCCGTTCCGGCGATGCCGACGACAGCGCTCCATATGCCTGCGACGAGCGCAAATGCCTTGGACGACGCGCCGGTGCGAAACACTCCACCTAGCAGCGCAAGCACCAGTGCTACGGCGATGCCGATGACCGAGAAGAGCACGATGTGATTCGTCGGGACCGTCGGCTCCGGCGGGCGCGTGGACCTGAAGAGCTCCCGCTCACCTTTCACGAGTGCGACACGTTCCCCGCCTGGCCTGCTGACCCGTACGGACCGGAGGCTCTCGCGCATGCGCATCGGAAGAAACATCTCCTCCCACACCGAGATCCTGCGATCCGTGGGCTCGCCAAGTCCGAAGTTGATACCGGTGTACATGAGCGGATCGTTTTCGATGAGGCGCCGCGTGTGAGAGCGATAGGTGGTATTGGTAATGATCGAGTCAGTTGCCGTTCTTATCGCGCCGCCGAGTGCGCGGTCGAGAGCGTCGCGAACACGGGTGGAGCAGTTGTCACGGAAATAGTCGTAGCTGTAATACCGATTTTCCGGTAGCGCATTCCATTCGACGAAGTTTCGGAGCTCGAGCCGCTGCGCCGGCGTCAGGTCCAGCTCCTGAGAGTACACGCTGCGATTTGCCTGCGAGTAAAACGCAACGGTTTGGGCGAAGTCGAACCCGCCCATCCAGTACCGCATGTCTCCACGCGCGAACCGCCGATAGAAGTCGGCGTCGTTGAAATCGAACAGACCCCAGTTGTACGCGACGTCCGTCGATCGCGTGGCGTCATGAATCCAGATCGCGTTATGGCCGAATCGCTCCCACACCGCGTCGCCCTGGCCAATCGTCAGTAGGTACACTGTCAGCGCGCTTCCATCTTCCGCCGGCGCTTGCTGCGGCATCGAAGATTGCGACGCCGCTGTCGTCGAGGCGAACGCGGTCAGGAGGAGCAGCGCCCTCAAAAGCAGATCTCCCGTCCCTCCTCTGCGGAACGGTAAACAGCTTCCACAACCTGCATCACACCAAGCTGATCCTCAGGAAGCTCATACGGCGATTCACCGCGTAAGAGCGAGACAAAATGTGCGAGCTCGGCACGGTAGGACTGGAGAAAGACGCTTTCACGCGCCGCGGCACCCGTGGGCGAGACGTTCGTTGCGCGCCCGTTCAGTTCCTTGACCACACGCAGCGGCGCCAGTCGCGCACTCCCTCGGCGCGACAGGACCTCGAACCACCATCGCTCCTCCTGACCAACATAGCTCCAGGTGAGATCGAAATTGAAACTGATGCCGCGCACGGATTCGAGGTGCACGAGCATCGAGTCTTCGACGGAACCTGGAGCGACACGAACCATCTGCGCGCTCACCCGCACCGGCTCGGGGAAATCGCAGAGCCACAGCGCAAGGTCGAGCAGCGGGTATCCAAGCTCGAGGAACACGCCTCCGCCGGCTTCCGCTCTTCTGAAGCGCCATCCTTGCTGCGGACCCCGGAATTGGTACTGCCCTGCCCGTATTCCCGAGATCGCCCCCAGCTCCCCGCCCTGAACAAAGCGATTGAGCTGCTGCACGTCAGCGCGGAAGCGGTGGTTGTTGCCGACGACTACCATGCAACCCGAGGTGTACGCCGACTTGAGGATCCTCTCGACACCGAGTGAGGTGAGCGACAGCGGCCGCTCGCAGAGTACGTGAACCTTTGCGCGCAGCGCACGCAGTACATGCGGCTCATGCAGATGATTCGGCGTGGCGATGATGACCGCATCAACCTCGTCCGTCTCGAGGAGCTCGTCGATATCGGTGAACACGCTCGGAATGCCGAGCCGCCGAGCGAGCGCACCTGCCTTTGGTCCGTCGTTATCACAAATCGCGACGAGCTTTGCGCCCTTGAGGCGAGCCAGCGTAGGCAGGTGTGCGAGCTGCGCGATCGCGCCGGCGCCGACCAATCCGAGGCGAACGTCTCCCGCGACCGGAGCCGCGGGCTCAGCCACCTTCTGCTCTGTTATTGGTGGAAATCGGGACTGGCGATGACGCGAGCGTCAGTCTATCCGGCTGACAGTAGTCCCCGGATAGTAGGTCGTAAGAATCGTTCGATAATCCTGTCCGGCGCGCGCGCGCCCGATCGCACCCCATTGGCACATTCCAATCCCGTGACCGTAGCCACCGCCCCGAAGAGTCAGATTCTCCACTTCTCCCGACGGTCCGATACTCGATTCAGCGGTGAAATATGTGCTGTTGAGTATTGTGCCGCCGGGGGATCGGAGAACGAAGCGCACGTCGTTCCCACGAACCGTGTAGCTCCCACCGACCGTCTGCACTGTCATGGAGGCGACACGATCGCTGGGTGTGCGACCGTCGATTCTGATTGCGGTCACCGCTGCAATCGGACCGGGCGGCGCCGACGAGTACTGCGAGAGGTACTTCTCGAGCGTGGCGCGAAGCTGGGCGCGGTCAAACGTCGCCGTCCAGCGAAATCGAGAAGATGGATCGCAGTAGAAACGATCGGTCCCGGGAATCCGGTCGCTCACCGGCCTGAGGTACGGCTGATTGGGCTCGCGCCACCAGACCTCCTGAACCTCGGCCGTGCTGCCGCCGCATGTCGAGTGATATGGCGTATTAACGACCTGTCCCGCGTAACGCACGACCATCCCCTGCGTCGTGGCGATTGCGGAGTCAGCCATTGGGTTCTCGGCTTCCACGCCACCGTATACCTGGTCCTGCACGGTGGAGTACATGTCGAACGCACGCTCGCCGGCCTCAGCCATATGGACATAGCTGTAGCTTCGCGCTGCGACCGACTGCGCCTGGATCGCGGCGTCATCTCCAGGCTTGCGAGTGCCGATCTCGAGGGGTACGACACCGCGCAGATAAGATTCAACCGACAACCGATTCACAACGAGTATTCCGCTGTCGGTAGCGTTCACCACCAGCTCGCCACGGTATCGCTTTCCGCCAAGGGTGACGAATGAGCCCGGAGTGAGGGCGCGGACAACGAGCGGGCCCGACTGTCTCGATGATGATTCGCGATCCACTCGCGTCGCCACCAGTGTGTTACCGCGCTTCGTTACCGTGACGCGCTCATTCGGCCGGGCGCGGAACACGAGGTGCTCGCTGTTCCGATTATAGAGATTCCAGTCGCCTGTGCTCGAGATGTCGACGGATGCGGCGGAGGTTGCGAGCGCAATGCGCACGGGCTGATCGCCTCCATCCGACTTCGCGGTTTCGGACGGAGTCCCGGTGACGATGGAGGCGCAGGCAAGCGCTCCGACGAAGACGACCGTGCCGCGCTCGAGCGCTGCCGTCAGTGTGCCACGCGAAAGTCTTCGGATCATCCTCTTGGATTCACCGTCCGTAACTCCCCATCGACACCGATCGAGGTGCCATCGGTAGCGGAACGCTTCGGCGGCTCGTCGCCGCGGGGGCGCTCGCAACACCCATCACCGCAGCTCGAAAGTCGTAGTCGTCAACCACCTCGGTCACCGCAACGTCCAGAATCGTGCCGGGAGAATGCGTTCCCTCGACGATTGTCACGCCATCAATGTCGTCCGCCTGCCATGGCAGCCTTCCCTGGCTGAGGCCGTCAGTCCGCAGCCGATCCACGATCACCTGCGACATCTTCGCAAGTCGAGTCTCGTAGCGACCCGCGGTAATGGCTCGTTGAAGTTCCGTCAGTCGCTCCAACCGCTCTCGCTTGAGCGGCTCGGGCACGTCGTCGGCGAGTGCCGCAGCATGCGTGCCCTCCTGTGCAGAGTAGGTGAACGCACCAACGCGCTCGAACTCCATCTCCTGAAGAAAGTCGAGAAGCTCCTCGAACTGCGCTTCGGTTTCCCCCGGGAATCCGACAATGCACGTCGTTCGAATGGCAACCTCCGGAATGCCGTCACGGTACCGTCGGACGCGGTCGCGGATCGTCCGCTTTCTCTCGGGTCGCCGCATCCGCGCCAGCACCACATCCGACGCGTGCTGCATAGGCATGTCGAGATATCGGACAATCCGCGGCTCTCTCGCGACGACCTCCAGCAGCTCGGGAGTGATCCCCGCTGAATACAGATAGAGCATCCTGAGCCACGGCACACTGGTCTCAGCGGCGAGCATGCGGAGCAATTGTGGCAGACGAATGCCATCCATTCGGTCGCGACCATAGTGCGCAAGGTCCTGCGCGACGAGATTGATTTCGCGCGCTCCCTGGAGCTCCAGCATCTGCGCCTCGCGAATGATCTCGGGAGCGGAGAATGAGCGATGCCGTCCCCGCATCAGGGGTATGGCGCAGAAGGCGCAGCCGTGATCGCACCCTTCGCTGACCTTCAGGTAGCGCACATGGGGTGAAGCGCCGGTGTGGATGCGCACGCCTGGATGCGCGAGCGCTGGATCGTCGAGTCCAATGCCGCGGTCGCGCAGCTCCGACGCAAGACGGCTGGTCTCGGATGCGCCGAGGAATAGATCTACTTCGGGCAGCGCTTCCTCGAGCTCGGCGCGGTGTCGCTCGACGAGACATCCCACCGCGACCACAGCGCGACAAACGCCCGAAGACTTGTACGACGCTGCCTGGAGCAGCGCGTCGATTGATTCCTTCTTTGCGGCATCGATGAACCCGCACGTGTTGACGAGGATCACTTCCGCGACGCCGAGGTCAGCGGTGTACTCGGATCCACGCTCGGCAAGCTCTCCGAGATAGCGCTCGCTGTCGACCGTATTCTTGTCGCAGCCAAGCGTGACGAGGCCTACCTTCACCGGCAGCTCGACTTCGGCCGCTCGATCTTCGCTTGCGGCGGCAGACTAGCGATAGTTGCCGAACTTCAGCTCGACGCCGAAGTCCTGTGCACGGAGAAGAGCCATCGCCTGCTGGAGATCGTCCTTTGACGGTGATGATACGCGCACCTGATCACTCTGAATCGCCGCCTGAACCTTCTTGAGCTTGGCGTCCTTGATCGCGGCGGCGACCTTCTTCGCGGTATCGCCATCGAGCGACATCTTGAGCTTTATCTGGCGATGAACCGTGTCACCACCGGCCGGTTTCATCTCGCCGATGTCGAGGTTCTTTACCGATACACCACGCCTGATGAGCTTCGACTGAAGAACGTCGAAGAGCGCCTGCATCCGATACTCCGACTCGGCGGCCAGATCAATCGTTCCCGCGGTGCGATTGAAGTCGATCTTAGAGACCGTCCCCTTGAAGTCATAGCGCTGGGAAATCTCCTTCGTCGCCTGGTTCACGGCATTGTCGACTTCCTGGAGATCCACTCCAGTGGTGACGTCGAAGGAAGATTGGGCAGCCATGGAGAGGGAATCTAATCTCGGGGCGTTACCCAAGCCGAGCAGGGAAAGACCCTTACCCGAGGAAAGATTCCAACGCTCTCCGTCTCGAGTTGTGTCGCAGTTTGAGCAACGCTTTTTCTTTGATCTGCCTAACCCTCTCTCTCGTAATTCCGAGGAGAGTCCCGATGTCCTCGAGCGTCATCGGGTCTTCGCCGTCAAGTCCGAAATAGAGTCGGAGGATCTTAGACTCGCGCTGCTTGAGCCCGGCAAGGGATTCCTCGATCGCCTCGGACAAGGCTTTCTCGAACGTCAGCTCGTCCGGCGTGCGGTTGGTGTTGTCCGGCAGATAATCGAGGAGCCGGTTGTCTTCACCCGGTGTCATCGGCGCGTCGAGCGACAGATGCACCTGGGAGATGAGCATCGTCTTGGCGACTTCCTCCTCGGTGATGTCGAGCCCTTCGGCGATTTCCATGTGCGTCGGCTGCCGGCCGAGCTCCTGGAGGAGAGTGCTGGCGCGCTTGCCGATGCGATGCAGCGCGCCGGCGCGATTCAACGGAACCCTGACGATACGCGACTGCTCAGCGAGCGCCTGGAGAATGCTCTGGCGAATCCACCACACCGCGTACGAGATGAACTTGATGCCTTTGGTCTCGTCGAATTTGTGCGCGGCGCGAATTAGCCCGAGGTTGCCCTCGTTGATCAGGTCCGATAGGGAAACTCCCTGATTCTGGTATTTCTTGGCGACCGAGACGACGAAGCGGAGGTTCGAGCGGACGAGCTTGTCGAGTGCTTCCTGGTCGTTGAGACGGATCTTCTGCGCGAGAGCTACTTCTTCATCGCGACTGATGAGCGGGTAGACACTGATGTCCCGCAGGTATTGATCGAGCGAACCTTCGTCGTAAGTCGCTTTTCGATTTGCCGAGACCGCCATACCCGATGCAGCTCCTTCCCTACAAGCGCGTGATCATCGCTGAGATCGGTCGCGCCGGCGAACTCAGATCAACCTATTGAATCATCTCGCCGAAGCGCTTCCAGCGAACCCGTGTCAGCCAGTCGAGCTTCACGGCGCCGCTCGGATCGTAGCTATAATAGACTACCATCGGTTGGCCGCGCACAAGTGAGTCGGAAACGAAACCCCAGTACCGGCTGTCCAGCGAATTGTCGCGGTTGTCGCCGAGGACGAAGTAATTCCCCTTTGGGACGACCAACGGACCCCAGTTGTTACGCGAGGGGTGATAACCAGTTTCTGCGCGGAGGTGTCGGATTCCGGGCGGTCGCCGCGGACTCATCGCAACGGGTTCATGGGCTCCGAGGAGATACGCCTGCTGCCAGCGAAACTCCTCATCGGACACATCCCCTCCGAGAGAAGTGTGGGACACGTACGACTCGTGCTGAAGGACGCCGTTGCGGAAGAGCTTCCCGTCACGCATCTCGAGGGTATCCCCAGGAAGTCCGACGATGCGCTTGACGAAGTTCTTGGTTCTGTCCACCGGCCATTGAAAGACGATGATGTCCCCGTGTCGCGGAGTCCGAAGCGCGGGAAGCTTGACTCGGGTGAATGGCACGTCAGCTCCGTAAACGAGCTTGTTCACCAGCAGGAAGTCGCCGACCAAAAGCGTCCCTTCCATGCTGCCCGTGGGGATCTTGAACGCTTCGACGAAGAACGACCGGATTACCAGGAATAGCGCGAGCGCGACGACGACCGAGCGGAACCAATCCCAGACGAAACGGAGTCCGGACCGGCGATAGCGCCTGGTCAGAGGCGGCGCGCTTGCTCGCCGTTCCTCGGTCACGTCAATCGGTTGGGGTTCGGTGTTCTCGGTCGTTTCCATCATTCAATAATAGAGGCGCAGCGATTCCGTCGGGCGCTAGTCTGGTGTCCCAAGATAGTTATCGATCTGCGCTCGCTGTAGGGTGCCGGAGAAATCGGCGTAGGCGACCTTGGTCTCTGAGTAGAACTCATAGACCTGCCAACCCCCTTCGCGATGCCCGTTACCAGTCTGCTTTACACCACCGAACGGCAGGTGTGCCTCGGCTCCGATAGTCGGGGCATTCACATAGGTGATTCCATTGTCGAGGACATTGATGGCGCGGAAGGCCGCGTTCACGTTGCGGGTATAGATCGAGGACGACAGTCCGTACCGGACGTCGTTGTTGACCGCGAATGCTTCGTCGGCCGAGGAAACGCGGATGACGGAAAGAACGGGGCCAAAGATTTCTTCCTGCTCGATAGTCTGTCCCGCACGCACTCGCGAGAAGATCGTCGGCTCGTAAAAATTGCCCCGTCCGAGGCTGCCGGAATCAGCTCTGCGGCCGCCGCACAGCAGATCTCCGCCTTCCTCGACACCGATGTCGACGTATCGCTCGACTTTTTCCACCGCCGCTTTGGTGATCAGCGGTCCGACGTCGGTTCCCTTCTTCCTGCCGTCTCCGAGCTTGAGCTCGCGAGTCCGCTCGAGGAGCATGCCCAGGAATTGATCGTGAACTCCCTTCTGAAGGATCAGACGGCTCGTCGCTGTACACCTCTGGCCCGTCGTCCCGAATGCGCCCCACAGCGCTCCTTCCAGCGCGAGGTCCAGGTCGGCGTCATCGAGCACTATTTGGGCATTCTTGCCACCCATCTCCAGCGACAGCCGCTTGTGCATCCGTCCGCAGGTCTCACCGATCGTGCGCCCCGTCTCGGTCGAGCCGGTGAACGAGATAATCGGAACATCGGGGTGCTCGACGATCGCTGCGCCCGCCTCGCTGCCGCGGCCGTGTACGAGTTGAATCACCTCGGGAGGTAGGCCGGCTTCGAGCAAGACGTCGACAAGTATGGTCCCGCTGTGCGGTACCTCCGCGGCAGGCTTGAAGACGACGGCGTTTCCGCAGAGAAGAGCTGGAAACATCTTCCATGTTGGAATCGCCAGCGGAAAGTTGAATGGGCAGATCAGCCCGGCGATGCCGATTGGCCGGCGAAAGCTCATCGCCCACTTGTCGCGGAGCTCGCTCGGGACGGTGTGGCCGAACAGTCGCCTTCCCTCGCTGGCGGCGTAGTACGCGGTATCGATGCCTTCCTGCACATCGCCGCGAGTCTCAGGGAGCGGCTTTCCCATCTCACGGGTCATCGCATCGGCGATTTCTTCCTTGCGGGTAGCGAGAATGTCACCCACGCGCCGAAGGACATCGCCGCGTGCAGGGGCCGGTGTCGCGCGCCACGTCGCGTACCCGCGCTTGGCGCTTTGGACTGCTCGCTCCACATCCGACGGACACGAAAGAGGAAACTCGCCGACGAGATCGGTTTCGTCGGCCGGATTGCGATTCTCGAAGTACTCCGAGGAGTCGGGCGGGACCCACGACCCAGCGATGAAGTTGTTGAATCTTTTCATTCTCGATCCACTAAAGTCATGAGCGCTCTCGGGTGAGCGCGTAGCGGTCGATCTTCTTGTAGAGATTCGAGCGCGGCATTTCCACCGCGCGGGCAGTCTCGGAAACGTTCCAATCGAACTCGCGCAGCTTGCCGAGAAGATAAGCACGTTCGGCTGCCTCCTTGAATTCCTCGAAGGTGCGACACTGAGTCAGGTTACCGAGCCCGGTGTCGTCCATCGGTCGCGGACCGGCGAGACGCTCGATGTCCCGAACGGTGATCTCCGGACCCGACGCGAGTATCAGCAGCCGCTCAACAGTGTTGCGGAGCTCTCGAACGTTGCCGGGCCAGTCGAGCGATTTCAAACGTTCGACCGCGGCATCACTCATTCGCCGCGGAACAGTGCCTTCCCGTGCCGAGAGCGTCGAGATGAAGTAATCCACCAGCGCGGGAATGTCCTCTCTGTGCTCACGCAGCGGCGGGACATGAATCGGAACGACGTTCAGTCGGTAGTACAGATCCTCACGAAAGCGACCGGCGGCAATCTCGGCTTCGACTGTCTTGTTGGTCGCGGCAATGACGCGCACATCGACAGAGATCGGCTTCGATCCGCCGATGCGTGTCACCACGTTGTCCTGAAGGACACGGAGCACCTTCGCCTGCGCCGCCAGGCTCATGTCCCCGATCTCGTCCAGGAATAATGTGCCGTGATTCGCCTGCTCGAACTTGCCGGCTCTATCCGCCACTGCTCCGGTGAACGACCCCTTCATGTGACCGAAGAGCTCGCTCTCGATCAGCTCGCCGGGAATAGCGGCGCAATTCACCTCGACGAACGCTTTGGATGCCCTCGGCGAACGGCGGTGCAACGCACGTGCGACGAGCTCCTTCCCCGTCCCGTTCTCACCCGTGATCAGCACGCGAGCGGGCGTCGGACCGACCTTCTCGATCTTGTCGACTAACGCCCGCATTGTGCCCGATGTGCCGATAATCTCATACGGCGACGAAGTGAAGCTCCGAAGCCGCGAGTTCTCCTCGCGGAGATCCAGATGCGCCAGCGCATTTCTGAGAAGCACGAGAATGCGATCGGTATCGAGCGGCTTCTCCAGTATCTCGTACGCGCCGAGCTGCGTGGCTTCGACCGCGGTTCGGATAGTGGCGTGACCGCTGATCATTACCACCGTCGCCGCGGGATCGATCTCGCGGATCTTCTTCAGGGCCTCGAGTCCGTCCATGCCGCCCATCTTGACATCCATGAACACCAGGTCGGGCTTCCATTTCTGGTATTCGGCGATGCCGTCCGCGGCATTGGAAACAGCGTGCACGTCGTACCCCTCGTATTCGAGGAGCTGGCCCAGCGCGGCGCGAATGCCCTGCTCGTCGTCGACGACGAGGATCCTTCTGCTCACTGTGTGTTCTTGTACACCGTGATGCGTCCGTTGGCGATTCTCACGTCAGATATGTACGGCGGCAGTGGCATCGGAAACGCGTCGGCCGCAATGCCTGGCGGAACAGTGCCTTTTCGGATACGAGCAATCAGCCGCGGAATGATCACCGAAGGAATGTCGAGACTGCCGAATTTCACATCGCGCACCCGGAACTGGCCGAGGCCGGGCTGGATGACGTTGATCATTCCTCCGAGCTGAAGCGTGTCACGCTCGCCGAGAAGAGCGGCCATTGGTCCCATGATTTCCTTTCCGCCGAGCTCCCTGATGGAGACGTAGCCCCGGACATAAAGCCGGTCTCCAACTACCGCCGCAGAGACGTTCTGTGCCGAAGGCGGAAGCTGGCGAGCTGCCGCGAGAAAGATGAACGACGCCGCGTCGCTCGCCGAAAGATTGGCGTACACAGGCCCGGAGCGGGCGCCCAGCGATTGCACCGCACGCTGTCCGCGTTCCGCATTCGCCACGGAGAGCGGCTGCCATTGGGCAGTCGCGGTCGTCACCGTGGTCGCACCTCGTGGTGAAGACGGGACTCTCGCGTACCAGTACCAGGCTCCGACGAGAAGCAGAGCGACAATGATGAGACAGCCCAACCGCCTTAGACAGCCGAACATTCAGCCTTCCGTGCCCCTGGGGTATTGAGAGTGACGGGAATATCCGTCATTGCGAAGCCGCCGCAACGTACGGGACGCACATCGAGGGGCAAACAACGCGCCGCGGCGCCGCCGTGTGGTCCCGGTTAGCTTTTTCTCGCGATGAGCGAAGCGATAATTCCGCGCCGAACTTTCCTCAGCCGGGTGGCACTGCCGGTGTTATCGTGGGGCCTGCCATTTCACAGCCTGATGGTTGCGTTTCTGTTCGGCGGGCTGGGCCTTTCCGCATCACTCGTCCGTGGAATTGCCGCATGGAAGGAAGCGTTCGTCCTGTTCCTCATCGGCTACGTCGTTGCGCGCGCCATTTTCGGCAAAGGTCCTCGCGTTGCCGTTTCGTGGATGGACATAGCCATTGCTTCGCTCCTCTTCATTGCTGCGGCATTCCTAGTTGCCGGCAAGCAATGGCTTCGCATCGAGCTTCCACAGAGTGCCGAGCTCTACGGAATTCGCGACATCGCCTTCTTCCTGCTCCTTTATTTCGTCGGCCGCGCCAGCCCGGAAGTGGCTGATGACCCGGCGACGCTCAGACGTCTCTATATCATCGTCGTGATGACGGCGGCGATTGCGATCGTGGAGTGGCTGCTCGTTACGCCGGACTATCTGGTTCTCATGGGTGTGGCGGAGTACTTCCAGAAATTCCTCAACGTCGCCGCTTTCACCACCGGCAACGAATATGGGCTTCCGATGAACTACTGGACTCACATCGGAAGCGTCGAAGTCCAGCGCGCCGGATCGATTTACCTGTCCAGTCAGGGTTTCGCTGTTCCTTTCCTCATCCTGCTGCCGATCGCAACGGCCTGGGTGTTCAGCGCGGCCAGGCGCCGAACGCCGTCGATGTACATCGAGTACGCGATCGTCTGGATAGGGCTGCTGCTCAGTGTCACACGAATGACGATCATCGTCTGTGCAATCCAGGCGGTGCTGATGATCATCATGCTGCGGCGGCCAGAGTGGGCAGTAGCCGTTCTCGCCGCCGGCGTTGTAGCCCTCGCTGCCGCGCTCGCGCTCGTACCGGGCCTTCCAGGGTTTATCTGGGATACCCTCACCTGGCAGACCGGCAGCAGTGCCTCGCACCTCAAGGACTGGGGCAAGGGAGTCACCGCTCTCTTCGACCGGCCGTGGGGCTGGGGTCTGGGAACGACGGACCAATCGGCGATCCGATCGGGGCTCGCTCCGCTCACTGCGGACAACGGATATCTGAAGTATGCCGTCGAGCTGGGTCTCGAGGGGCTCATCGCTCACATCGTCATCTACGTTGGCGCCGGCTATCTCTCGCTGCGGGTCGCGCGGTTCGGCCGCACACAGTACCGCCGGCTGATGGGGATGGTGGTCTTCATCACCACCATTGGAATCCTGATCAACTCCGCCACGGGCGTCGTACTCAACGCGCTCGTGTTGTCGTACCTCTACTTCTGGTTCGTGGGGACGATCGTGACGATCGCGCAACGTGACGTGGCACGCGCACCGGCCAAAGCCCCCGCTCGACTCGAGCTCGCTCCAGCGTGAGCGAACCGCCGCCGCGGCCGGCGGCGACTTCAGCCGGCGATTCGGTCCTTCGCAAGCTCGCCGACAATAGCAGCGACGATTCGCTCGCCACCCGCATGCGAAGAAAGCGATTCGCGCTTTTTCTTTCGCTGCTCGAGACGCTTGAAGGTCACGTGGAGATCCTCGACATCGGGGGGACCCAGCAGTTCTGGGACCTCATGCTCGAAGGGAAGAAACCCGACGTTCGAGTGACGCTTCTCAATGTTGTGCACCAGCCGGTTTCGTCGGCTGCTTTCGTGAGCGCAGTGGGAGACGCAAAGAATCTCGCCTCGATCCGTGATGGCGCGTTCGACGTCGTGTTCTCCAACTCAGTGATCGAGCACGTCGGGCCTTACGACGACCAGCAGCGAATGGCCGCCGAGGTACGTCGGGCGGGAACACGGTATTTCGTGCAAACCCCCAACAAGCGATTTCCGCTTGAGCCGCATTTCCTGTTTCCCTTTTTTCAGTATCTCCCGGTGTCACTGCGGGCATGGATGCTCAGCAACTTCGATGTCGGCTGGTATCGCAGAATGCCGGATAAAAAGGCGGCGAGAGTGGAAGTCGAGTCAGTCAACCTGATGACGCGGTCGCAATTCGCGGCGCTATTCCCGGACGCGAGCATCTACGAGGAAAAACTGTTCGGATTAACCAAGTCGTTCGTTGCGTACGGCGGATGGGGGGTCAGCCGGCGAGCTGGCGAGGAAGCTTTGCGGTGATGGCAGACAGGCCTTCGCACGCGACGCGGCAGACACGAACGCCGGCATCCTGGCGGATGATGTCGAGGGCGACCGATACCGGCATTCCCGGGCGATAGGGACGCGGCGCAGTCAGAGCCTCGAAAATGTCGGCGACACAGAGGATACGAGTCGGCAGATCGAGGTCCTCACCGCGCAGCCCCCAAGGGTAGCCGGAGCCGTCGAGCTTTTCGTGATGCAGCGACGCCATCTTTGCGAAATCTGCGAAGGCGCTGACCCTCGACAGTATCTCCCACGTGTGAACGGGATGCATCTGGATCTCTTCTCGCTCGGATCGCGTCAGCGGGCCCGCTTTATCGAGCAGCCGGCCCGAGATTCCGAGCTTGCCAATGTCGTGAAGCAACGCCGCGCGGTTGAGCCGCCGCACGTCGGCCGCCGCGAGTCCGAGCTGCGCGGCGATCGCGGTGGCGTACTTCGCGACGCGCGCCGAATGGTCGTACGTGAACGGCGATTTGGCGTCTATGATATCGGCGAAAGCGCGCGCGACCTCATCTATTCCGCGCTCATCAACGAGCCGAACATGCCCTGACGGCTCGGCGGCAACGACTTCCGCGCCAGCGGCGGTTCCGAGCCGCGACCACCAGTCGCGGTCCTTCGACCAGTGGACGACGATATCAACGAGGCGTGGATCGAACCAGCGGCCGCGACGCTCGCGAGCAACGCGAAGCGCCGTTTCGAGACCATGCTGCGCGCGATACGCTTCGATGGTCTGAGCGAGGTTCGCGATCCTCGACAGAAGCGGTATCTCCTCCCCGCGTTTTCCTTCGGGCAATCCGCAGCCGTTCCAATGCTCGTCGAGCGAGCGAATGGCGTGCGCAGTGGCGCGTGGAAAACCGAGACGGAGAGCGAGCTTCGCCCCGCGATCGGAGCGAAGTCGAACGAAATCCTTTCCCAATCCGTCGCTGCGTAGAATCCCGAGAAAATGACTCAGACGCTTCCACGGAGGAGCGCCGACACCGACCGTACGCGCCGTGTGCAACACGAGTCGCGTCCGATCTTCGCGGTCTAGCCACCGGAGCCGCCGCTTGATTATTCGATCGTCAGTTCCGAAAAGCGCGCCCATGTGCGCGGCATTGCTCGACGAGCCCGCGTCCTTGAGAAGCAGCGCATCATATAGCGCGGACGACTCTTCCGGACCGAGGCCGAGCTCGCTCGCCAGACGCATTCCGATAACGCAGGTGCGCGCCGTGTGCCCGGGAGGTGAGCCTCCGGTGAGATCGAGCGCGTACGAAAGCGCCGCAAGCACTTCGGACATGGACACCCGGCGAGCCGTCGAAGGCGCGACGACGACGGGCGTGAACCGACGTGTTACGGCTCTCGCTAGAGGATACGGGGCGACAAGTGGTATCGAGGTCATCTTGGTAAACGGGCGCAGCACAAACGCCGGCGTCTGTCGGCGCAGCACGTAGATGACGCGTGAGGTGCCCACGACGTTTCGCAAAAAACGCCTGACGACCCGAGCTACGGGCTCCTGCTCATCCCCGTTATCTCCGTCTCGCGATACCGGAGAGCTTCAGCAACATGCGGGGGATGAACACCTGACGAGCAATCGAGATCGGCGATCGTTCGTGCGACCTTGAGAGTGCGGTGGTATCCCCGCGCCGACAGACGAAGGCTGGATGCGGCGGAATGCAACAGAGTGCGGGCAGACTCGGTGAAATCCCCGTGCGAATCCATCCAGGCGCCCGGCGCGTGTGAATTGCACTCGATCCCACTCATCTTCCGGAAACGCAGTCGTTGCTGATCCCTAGCGCGTGCGACTCTCGCGCGCACGTCCGCGGTCCGCTCGCTCATCACCTGTTGACGAAGGTCCGACAGCGCCACGGCCGCGACAGGCACACGAAGGTCGATCCGATCCGCAAGCGGTCCGGACATTTTCGCGCGATACCGCTCAATGTCGGCCGCGGAACAGCCGCAGCTCGCGTGAGAGTCGCCGAGCCGGCCGCACGGGCAAGGATTCGTGGCACCGACCAGTGTAAACCGAGCCGGGAAGCACACCGAGGTCGCCGCGCGCGCGATGAGAACGCGGCCATCCTCCATCGGCTGCCGGAGCGACTCCAGTGAAGATCGAGAGAACTCGAGCATCTCGTCCAAAAAGAGTACGCCGTGATGCGCTAGGCTCACTTCGCCTGGGCGCGGCGAGCTTCCGCCGCCAATCAGCCCGGCTCCGGAGATCGAATGGTGCGGTGCGCGAAAAGGCCGCTCACACGATGCCAGGTCCGAGTCGTGAAGGACGCCCGCCACCGAATGGATGGCGATTACCTCCAGCGCTTCGCTCTCCGCCATCGGAGGGAGAATCCCGGGCAACCTCCGCGCGAGCATCGTTTTCCCAGCACCCGGTGGACCGGCCATGGTAAGGTTGTGTCCGCCGGCGGCCGCGACCTCCAGCGCGCGTTTCGCCATCGCCTGCCCCGCAACCTCGGCCATGTCAGGCTCGCTGACGCTGACGGTTCTCGGCGAGCCTGACGAGGTCGCGCGAGTGAGCTCGCCTCGGGAAAGGTCGTCAATCAGCGACCGAAGGTCGCGTGGTCCCGAAAAGCGGAGCGCACTCACCCGCGAAGCCTCGGCGATGTTGGGCGAAGGAATGACGAGCTCCATTCCGCAGGCTGCAGCGCGTCTTGCGATCGAAAGAGTACCACGAATCGCGCGCAGCGAAGCGTCGAGGCCAAGCTCGCCGACGAAGACGCGACCGAGTGCCGCTTCGCTTCCGAGCTGCGACGTAGCGATGAGAATGCCGAGGGCAATCGGAAGGTCGAAGGCCGTTCCTTCCTTTCTGATGTCGGCCGGCGCGAGATTCACCGTCACGCGACGTGGCGGAAGCGTGAAGCCGGCATTCACGAGCGCCGCTCCGACTCGCTCGCGACTCTCCTTCACCGCGCCCGCCGGCAGACCAACGATCGTCCATTGCGGAAGTCCGCGGGACGCGTCGACCTCGACGATCACGTCGTAGGCGTCGATCCCGATGATCGCCGCGCTTCGCACAGCTGCGAGCATCGGCGGAATCTGTGTTGTAAGGCGATGTGGGAGTGGAATCACAACCCGGCTCATCAACGCGAAAATCCGCGCGATTACGCCGTCAGAACCGGCTCCGCCTTTGGCACCGTGAAATAGAAGCTGCTCCCCGCGCCTGGCTTGCTTTCCACCCAGATGCGTCCTCCGTGCGCCTCCACTATTCCCTTCGCGATCGTGAGGCCGAGGCCGATCCCGCGATTATCTCCGGGCTTTCCCTGCCAGAAACGGCCGAAGATGTGAGGTAACGCGTCCGGAGAAATGCCTGGCCCCGTATCGACTACCGCAAATCGCACCTCGCCATCCACCGGCGCGACTCGAAGCGAGATCTCGCCGCCGGGAGGAGTAAACTTGATGGCGTTGCCAACGAGATTGGAAAGCACCTGTTGGATGCGAGGCGGATCAACCGAAACCAAAGGAGTTCCGGTCAGAATGTCAGTCTCGAGTCTGAGTGAGCTCGCCTGCGCAATCGGACGCAGAAGCTCCACCGCCTCACCGACGACGACGCGCGGGTCCATTGGGCTGGTATCGAGAGACAGTCGCCCACCCTCGATCCGCCGGACATCGAGAAGATCCTGGATGAGTTGATTCATTCTTCCGGCGGCGCGCGTCACGATCTCGAGCTGCCGGTGCTCTTTCGGACGATCGCTCGCAGGCACCAGCTCGAGAAGAAGCTGCGACGCCATGAAGATCGTGTTCAGCGGATTGCGAAGGTCGTGTGCAACGACGCCGAGCATCTCGTCACGATCCCTGGTCGCCTGCTGGGCCTGGTCGAACAGTCGCGCGTTCTCGACAGCGAGCGCTGCGCGGCGTCCGAGCTCTTCCGCGAGCGATTGATCGTCCGCGTTGTAGCGTCTCTCCTCGCGCGACGAGACGAGTGTGAGCGCGCCGATCACCTTCCCGGATGCGATCATTGGCACGGTTAACAGCGACTTCGGGTTGAGACTGCTCAGAACTCTGTACTGCTCCGGATTTACTACCGCGCGGCGCAGTCCTTCATCGCTGACTTCAGTGATGATATTGCTCCCGCCCTGAAGCAGCGCGATCATCACGGGGTGTTCGGGCGTCACGTCCTCAGCCTTGAACTCTCTTAGAACCGAGCGCAGCTCTTCCTCGCGTTCGGGGTCCGAATGCGCAAATCCGAGTCGAACGAATGCGTTCTCCCCCTCTACGACGTCCACCGCGCAGTAGTCCGCAAGCGCTGGAACCGCGAGGTGGGCCAGTTGTGACAGAGTAGTGTGATAGTCGAACGACAAGCTCAGCACCCGGCTGGCCTCGGCGAGGAATGCTGCTCGTTGCTCCGCGCTTTCGGCGACGGTTCGTGCGGCATGTTCCACCGCCAGCCGCCGCTCCTGATCCGCGAGGCGCTTTCGCTCGGTGATGTCGCGGACCGCAGCGACTCTCGCCCGAGCGCCATTGTACATTATCTCACGTGCGGAGATCTCGACGTCGAGCCGCGACCCGTCGCGCCTTATGCCGACGACCTCGTACGCCTCCGTGCTCCGTTTTCTCATCTGCTCCAGAAGAGTCGGCAGTGATTCCGGTGCGGCGATGAGCTGTAGAACATTGCGACCGATGAGCTCGGATACCTCATAGCCGAACATGCGCGCGATAGCGGGGTTTGCATCGATTACAACTCCGCCGTCGTGAATGAGAATGCCCTCGACAGACGCGTCGGCCAGACTGCGGAACCGTTCTTCACTCTCTCGAAGAGACGCCTCGGATTTCTTGCGCTCAGTGATGTCGCGAATAAATCCAGTGAATGCCGGAGGTCCAGGGATAGGGATTCTCGTTATCGCGAGCTCGACGGGAATGCGTGTGCCGTCGGCGCGCATTCCCCACGTCTCGACGCGATGGTTGAGCATTCGCGGCTCGGCCAATTCGGCGAACCGCGCCAGGCCCGCCCGGTGCGCCGCCCTGAGCTCCGGAGGAATTATCAGCGCCGCCATTTCCTTTCCGACCGCGTCTTCACGCTTGTAGCCAAAGATCCGCTCGGCAGCGCGATTGAAATCCGTTACGTACCCCTGATGATCCATCGACACGATGCAGTCCAGCGCCGCGTCGACGATCGCGGTTTTCCGTGCTTCCGCTTCGGCGCTGCTCTCGGAGATTCTCTTCCTCTCGAGGTACAGTCCGAGCTCGCTACCGATGACGCTGATGGTTCGCAGCAGCTCGTCATCAGCCGGATGGATGTCCGGACTGAAGAATTCCATCACGCCGAGGACATTGCCTGCGCTCGATACCGGGAACGCGAAGGCCCCGTGGGCGCCGGCCGTGGACGCAATCGCCGATCGTGAGAAATGCGTATCGGCGAGAACATCCGCGATCCACGCAGGCTCACCGGTTTCCCAGACGCGACCCGGCAGACCGCGTCCTTTCTTCAACGGATGGTCGAGTCGGCGCGGAAGAAAATCGGCGTTCGGCGCGCGCGAAGATCGCCGGCTCTCGACGCAGCGGAGCTCCTCAGTCACCGGATCGACAGTCCATAGCGATCCCGCTGTCCAACCGATGTTGCGGCAGATCGCTTCGATTACCTGACGCGGCGCGTCGGCGGCGTCGGGCTGATCGCCGAGTATCTTCGCCACTGCGTACTGCGCGGACACTCGCTGCTCCGCCTGTCGGCGTTCGGTGATGTCGTCGAGAAAGCCGACGCAGTAGCTCGACCCGTCCTGTCCCCTGATGACGTTGACGGTCAGATGCGTCCAGACCGCGGTGCCGTCCTTCCGGATGTAGCGCTTGTCGATCGAGTACTCAGTGAGCTCGCCGCGCCGAACACGTGCGTCGAACTCGACGGTGCGAGCGATGTCGGCTGGATGAGTGAGCTCTGACAGGCGCAGCTCCAGCAGCTCGTCACGAGGGTAGCCGAGAATCTCACAGAAGCGATTGTTGACCCAGATCCAGCGCTCGTCGAGAGTCTGATGTGCGACTCCGATTGCCGCCTGCTCGAAAGTCGCGCGGAAGCGTTCCGCGGCGGCATCGGTAAAATCTTCGGGGCGCGCGCTGACGGACGAATGCAAGACCACAGACCCGAGCAAAGGAAAATGCGGACAAGGACCAGGAGCGGTGCTTAGCCCAGAGAATCAATGTGGAAATAAACCCCACACCGCAAGCGAGGATAGCAACTAACCAGTTACCAGTTGCCCGCTACCCGCTACCTGTTACCAGCTATCCGTCTCCGGCTGCCAGTTTCCCGCTGCCGGTTCGCGCAACAGGTAGCGGCGGCGGGCAGCAGGCAGCGCGTAGCGCGTAGCGCGTAGCGCGTAGCTCATAGCGGGTAGCGGGTAACTGGGTAGTACAAAGAAAAAGGCGGGGCGCTGAAAAAGCGCGCCCCGCCTTCGTTCGGCCGGCCTGCCTCGCGGCGACCGGCCGAAGTAGGTGCTTAGTCTTCCCCGCCTGGCGGGACCACGATGTTGTCGGCCCCGATTGTCACGATGACGAAGTCATCGCGGCGGTTACGCTGCCAGCAATCCTCGTTGTGCTCGGTGCAGACAGGACGCTCTTCACCGTAGCTCACAAGGTCGAACCTTGCGGCATCGATTCCGTGCTCGACGAGGTACTTCTTCGCAGAGGCAGCACGACGCTGGCCGAGTGCGAGGTTGTACTCATCGGAGCCGCGCTCATCGGCGTTACCCTCGATGCGGATGCGCATTCCGGGGTTGGCCTGCAGCCACGGGATCTTGCGATCGAGTGTCGCAGACGCGTCAGAGCGGATGTCGGACTTGTCGTAATCGAAGTAGATCGGGCCGGTGATCGCGGTCGTGTCGATCGCTGGCGCTGCCGGCGGTGCGACGCAGGCCGGATCTGTAGCAGCCAGGTTGCCGAGGCCCGGATACGGGCACATGGTAACCGCTGGCGGCGGAGGCGGCGGTGCCGGAGCGACGCACTGCGGGCTGGACGCGGGAATGTTCTCCAGTCCGGCATACGTGCACATCGCTTCGCGACGCGCGCCACCGAGGAGCAGGCTCAGTCCACCACGACCGATCAGGTTCAGGTTTTTGGTGTCTTTGTGGTAATCCGCAAGTCCGTCGAGACGGAGCGCCACGCGGTTGGCGAATTGGAACCGTAGTCCCACGTCGCCGGAGACCCCGTAGTTGTACTGGAAGTTGCGACCAAGCGTGGTGATGGTGCTTGCGTCAGTTACCTCGTAGTTCGTGCGAACTCCGCCAGCACCGATGAGGAACTGCACCTTGGACGCGACCGGAATGTTGTAGAGCATGCGGAGCGCGAACGTGGTGATGCTGACTTTTGTGCCTGCGCCTGCGAATGCCGGCTGAGGATCGCGGTCGCGGTTGGGCGTATACGACCCATCACCCTCGAGCTCCCAGTGCACGTCGGAAAGGAATACGCCGATGCGGCCACCGCCACCGATGCCATCCTTCGGATTGCCGGGGGCCTTGTCATCGAAATGCGTGAACTGCCCGAATGCGCCGATCTCGAGCATTCCCGGTAGCGCCCATTCCGTTCCAAGCTCGTCCCACCACATGTATGGGCGCCAGGGAGCGGTCGCCATCGTGCTCGTCGTTCCGCCAAAAAGCTGCGCCGGATTCAGACCGAACTGAAGCCCAGCCTGCGCACGCAGGTTGGTGTGCGATTCGTATCCGGGTCCGCCGGCACCGATTGTCGGTGCACCGTTCGGCATGTAATCAGCGATGCCGTCAACACGTATCGCCGCCACCGACCCGAGATTGATCTGGAAACCGACATCGCCCTCGACGCCATAGTTGTAGCTGCGTCGATTGGTCTTGATGTCGGCCAGAGTCTGCCCAGTCGGAACGTCCGGCTCGTATCCGGCGTAGCTGGAGACTACTCCGCCCGCTCCGATGTGGATTGAGGCGACTTTCGCGACCGGGAAGCTGTAGCGAATTCGCGCGGATACCGGACCATACCAGATCTTCCCTGTCTGGCCGGTGCCCAGCTGCTCAGGCCGGTTGTAGGAATTCTCCCACTCGAGATTCCAGTTCGGGGCGAAGTACGCTCCGACACGCCCGCCGCCGCCGAACACCTTGTCGAGCTTCAGGGCGTTATCGAATTTCGTGTACTGCCCAAAGCCGCCCACGAGCAGCGTGCCCGGATCTTGTGCAGCGGCCGTTCCGCCGAAGAGCAAGGCCGTCATGGCGCAGACGGTCCAACGCCTTCTCAACATGATGATTACCTCTTTCAGAATGGTGGATACAGCAACCTCAACCGGGACATCGCGATTGTATCTCGCCTAGGCAGGATGCATGCCGGTGGAGCCCGCAACGCCACTCCTAGAAAAGGGCGCGGAAGCCCGCCGGACAATCATAGCGATCTTTTCCTCGTCCGCTAGCCACACACCTAGCCGGATTTCGCGCTCTGCGACTCGAGTCGAAAGATGGCCAAACATATGTCCGCGAACGATTGCCAGAATCGCGCTCCTGCCTCAAGCAACGCCCGGACGGCTTGCAAAATCGACGCCACTCTATTGTGGAAATGACAACACAATGCGTCGATCCCCAAATGCTCCGTGCACATGAATGGCACGACGCAGTGCGCGTGTATCCATCAACCCCGCATTGCGCGCCGCCACCACGCGAGACGTGGACGCCGCAACGATTGCTGCGCTGCAGCGCTCCAAGCGTCTCGCATCGCGACGGCATCGTGAAATCGCGCATTCGGATCCGGATCGAGCGCGCGCTCGATCCAATCGCAGAGGGGCGACGGATACGGAGTGAGATCAATTCGTCGCGCGAGCTGACGCGCGACTATCTCGCGCGGCTCGCCCGTACCGAAAGGCGCACTCCCCGATAGCGCGAACACGACGATGCCGGCGACAGCATAGAGATCGGCGCCGGGACCTGCGGCTTCTCCGAGTAACTGCTCGGGAGCGGCAAACTCCGGAGTTCCTGTCGATCCTGCTTCCTCATCACCGGTGACGTTCGCAATTCCGAAATCAGTGATCCGCCATCGCCGATATCTGTCGATCAGAATGTTCTCTGGCTTGAGATCGCGGTGGACGATACCGACTGCGTGCGCTGCACCGAGACCCTCTAGAACGAGCTCCACAGCAGCGACAATCTCGGAGAGTGATCGCGGCCCGCTGCGCGCCACGAGACTCGCGACCGATCCTTCCTCGGCGAGCTCCATTGTATACCACGAGATGTCGCCACGACTGTCCCAGTCGTAGATGGGGACGATGCCTGGATGTGCGAGCTGCGCCGCGAGCTTCGCTTCCTGCCAGAAAGCGCGCACTGCATACCCGTCGGCGGCGACGTGCGGATGGAGAACCTTCAGCGCAACCTCGCGCTCGAGGGAAAGGTCGCGCGCACGCCACACTCTGCCGAAGCTTCCTGCTCCGAGATCCGAGAGAATCTCGTAGTCGTCGCCGAGTGCCCAACGCACTTTCGCTTCGAAGCTCTGCTCGGTCACCGGACCATCGAGCAACGGATCCGGCCCGACGAACGCGCCGCGACTCGCGTAGCCGCGGTCAGCGACCCTCAGCATTTCAGCCACTGTTGAAAAACGCTCCGACGGATCAGGGAGCAATGCGCGATCGATCGCCATCGCCACGCTCGCCGGACACTCTGGGCGCACCAAACGAACGGGCGGAACGTCTTCCCCTGGAGGATTTTCTGCCGTGAGCGCGGCAAAGCACATCGCTGCGAGCTGCCACTGATCGCTCGCGGGCGTCGGCGCCCATCCGCTCTGCCATTCGGGAGGAGTCCACGCTTGAACCGTGAGCCCGTTTACCGACGCTCCAGGTCCCACGGGACGTAGACCATCCGGTATGTCGGCGCGAGGAACCGCCCACTGCCACTCGAGCATCCATAGTCGGCCGGTGGGCGCTACCCACACCGTGTCCGCGCGCAATCCACCGTGCGAAGTGCCGCCGTCGTGAAGATACGAGAGTGTCGAGCCCGCTCCGCGCAGCACCTGCATCACATACGGAATCTCCGCTGCGCCGATTCGTCGCAGGTGCGCTCGCACCGATTCACCGGTGATCCATCGCCTCAGATAGCCGGGTCCGCGACGCGTCTCACGCTGCGCGGTCCAGTAGTGATAGGTCGTCGGAATCGACGGATGACTGCGATGCGCGAGACTTCTCGCCTCTGAATGCAGCCATGCGTGATGCGCTGGATTGGGAGCTGTCACCAGCGCCAGCGATCGCCCGAGACCGTCGATCACTTCCTGATAATGCCGGTGGTCTCCATTGAGTCCTTCCGCGCCCCATTTCCAGCCCGGCGGTAGCTGCCATCCGGCGATGTGGGCCGGAATCGGAGCCACCGCGCGTACTCCACCGACCGGAGTCTGACGCGGCGACGTCAAGCTGCTTGCAACGTCAGCGTCACGTGGGCGCCCTTTCCTTCCTCACTGACAATGTCGATGGTGCCGCCCCACGATTCCAGCAGCCGCCGGCTGATCGCGAGTCCAAGTCCGCTGCCCGTTGTGCGAGTCGAAAAATGCGGCTCGAACACGCGCGGCAGAGCAGTCGTGGCAATGCCGGCTCCGTCGTCGATGACATCAATGCATACGGTTCGCGTTCCTTCCCTCAGTGTCACCGCCACGCTCCGCGCGCGAGCAAGTCGCGCATTCTCGAACACGTTGAGGAGCACGTCACGCAGCTCGTCAGTACGCCCTCGTGCATGCAACGGCTCAGCGACGCCGTTAAGGACCCACTTGATGTCTCCCACTCCCATTCGCTCCAGGGCGACCACGTCGCGTAATATGGCGGCGACGTCAATATTCTCCGGCGGCGGCAGATCCGATGGAGCCGATCCATAACGGCTGAAGGCGCGGGCAATCTCGTCGAGGCGATCGATCTCCGACAAAATGCGGCCGACGTTGTCGCCAAGTACACGATCGAAATCAACTCGCCGGTCGGTGCGTGCTCTGAGCAGATGCTGCACTCCCAGCCGGATCGGGGTCAGCGGATTCTTGATTTCGTGCGCGACCTGCCGCGCCATCTCGCCCCACGCCAGCACTCGCTCAGCTCGGGCGACCTCGATGCGACTCAGCTCGAGATCGCGCGCCAGTCGCTTGGCGGCGATTCCACTCAGCCAGAGCGCAGCTACACCGCCGAGAACCGTAGCGAAGAGAACGAGGACGGTGAGGTCGCGGCGACGGCGGTCGAGGACGATCTCGTCGGAGCGCGCAGGCGCTGCCAGCACATAGCGCTCATCTCCAGGCCCCGCGGCGGCCGTGTATCCGAACAGAACGGGCGACTGGGCGATGTTCGCTTGCCAGCTCGCGGCCAGCTCGCCCCGTGCGGCAATCGTGACGTAGACGCGTGGCGGAAGTCCGCGCCCGGCAGGCGCGAGCTCATCGAGAAGACCGTCACTCGCACGTGACAGAAGGCCGCCGGAATAGAGAAATATTGGTGTCGCCGATATCCGCGCGGTGGAATCGATCATCGAGAGATCGCCCGACTCGGTCACTGAATGGAGCGTTTCACGAACGATGAGCTCGCGTACGTCGCGGTCGTCGCGCCGCAGGCGCTGATATGACCAAACCGCGAAGGCGAGCGCGGGAACGACAAAGAACGTGAACAGCACCAGCGTCAGTCGTCCGTGATAGCTCCTCACCCAGCGTTTCGCCCGCGAGCGCGCGAACCGAGGAAAGCCTCCCTCGGCAATGGCAGCCAGTGCCCATAGGACGCCGGCAACGGCGGCGTCGAGAATCGCCATCAGCAGTCCCCGCTCGAACCGCCCGAACCATGAGTGGAGGTCGACCTCGGCGTGCGCGCGGGCGAGTCCGCGCGATGTCTCGATGAGCTGATCGCCATGGATCTCGTCGCCCATTTGACGCCAGGCAATCGCGCTTGCCCGCATCCCGGCGTCCGGCGGAACATCGGACAGTGTCAACCGGTAGGGTGGCTCAGTTTGAACGGGAGGTGGAAAGCCCAGCAGCGTCGCGAACGGATCCCGGCCAACGAGCTGAGTGCGCGGCGACGCAACGACCGACGTCACGCTCGCGTCGCGGTGCGGAACAGCCATCAGGACCTGACGTCCATTGGTGCCGATCGCCTGCCGCATTATCACTCGCGCTGAGTCGCGAGAAGATTTAACAATCGATAGTAAGAGCGTGGAGTCGACGGTCATCGGAGCGAGTCGCAGCTCGGCTCGCGATTCGCGCGGTAACCACGCTGTAAGCGTGACGGGCAGTCCCGCCGACGCGAGGTCCGACGCGGCGTAACGCTTGAGAAGCTCGGCGCGTGAGCCGGCCGAGTCGTAGACGGCAAGCTGACTTCCGAATCTAGACAGAAGTGTTGCCACTTCCTCGTCAGGCCGTTGCAGCGTCGCGATGTCAGCTGCGGCAAGCTCCAGCCGCTCTTTGGTCGTCGTTCGCCACACAAGCGCGACGGTCACGGCTCCGGCCAGGATCGCAACAGCAGCGGAGGTTCTCACGTTTGCGCTCGCCCGAAGTCCCATCGCAAGCCCGGCCAGCCACAAGGCGAGCAGCCAGAACGAGAAGAGAAACAGGAAGAGTGGAACTTCCCAGCTGACCCAAAGCGATGCCGTGGATCCCCACAACGGGTGCTGGATTCCATCTGCAGCCGCGACGACAAGCGCGACTCCGCTCACTGCTAACAGAACCGCGAGGGCCGCGGCCACTACACGGGGCAGACGTACGCGGCGGTACCGAATCGCAGCATACGTCGCCAGAAGCAGCAGCACACCGGAAAACAAAAGCGCGCCTGCATTCGACGTGAACGGGCCGCCGAGGGGAGAGAAGTAGTACGCGGGGTCGAACGCGCGCGCAGTGTTCGAGATCGCATTCCACGGAGCAACGCCGACAGCAACCGCTGACACGGCGAGAGCGCCGAATCGCGCCATTGGTCGTTTTCGATGTCGCCACGACGTAGCTAGGAAAAGAATCAGCGACGCTCCAAGCAGCACCGTTCCGGTCGCACGAACTTTCGACACACTTGCGAACTGAACCATTTCCAACGGCAGTGGTGTAGCGTCGGCTCGGAGTAGCGGCGCCCCACCAGCTGCGAAAACCACTGTCCCGGCAGTATCGGCGCCCGCGTAATAGGTGAATCCGCTGATCGGCTCGGTTTCCGCGACAGCGTCATCGAGCGCCGCGGCAAGCCGGTCGGACGGCGCGTCGGCGTGAATCACCGACATCGCCACCGCACGCCTGTAACCGCGCCCAAGTTGTACCCCGACAACTGTGTAGAAAGGAGTGCGAAGCACCCCTACCGGAGTCGTGAACGATCGCGGGTCTGCCGTGAGCTGCCCGGCCCACGCAACCGGTACTTCGTTCTCGAGAAGTACGAGACCTGACGCCGGCGTCATTGGAATTACGCGGAGGAAATCGAATGTGGCATCGACTGCGGACGGCGCGTCGACCGCCCGTCGCGCCGCAGCGATCAGCGCGACACGCTCGGCGGCAATCGCGCTCGCCAGCGATGTCAAGGCGTGACGGCGCGCCTCAGCCGCTCTCATCGTCGCTCCGGCGGCCATCGAAGGTTGTCCGCTGGCGCCGCCGCCGAGCGCCGCGTAAGGTATGATTGGAGAGCGAACCCAGAGAGCCAGCAGCACTATTCCGCATCCCGCTGCGAGCAGTGCCAGTGGCCGCCGCGATCGCTCCTTCACGACTTCCATCTAACCGGCAGCTCGATGACCCCGATCCGATTCGCGAGACGGTCGCAACCGGAGGAGACACTTCCGCCGGCGCCGCACGCCCCGATTGTGCCGCTCGCACCGAATGCGCCGCGGCGGATCAAGGAGCTGCTGCCGATGCAGATCGAATCGATCCTCACCGACGATCCGCGGCTGATCATTCCCGTGGGTACGTGCGAGCAGCACGGACCCCACCTTCCTCTCGGCTGCGACACGATCATCGTCGAGCGGCTTGCCGACCATCTCTCGGCGGAGTACGGCGTGCTGCTCGCGCCGACGGTCGAGTACGGCGTCAACGTGGATACCGAGCGCGGATTCATCGGCAATGCCTCAGTCCGCAAGAAAACACTGCACCGAATGCTGAATGATCTGCTCTCCTCGTGGGAATCCTCCGGCGTCAAGGAATTCATACTGCTCACGGCACACGGTCACGATCCGCACCAGGAAGCGCTGGCGACGGTCACTACGGCCGGCGCCCGCGTGCGAGTGGTGGATATCTTCGCCCTGAACCTCTCTGACCTCCTCGAAGGGCAGACTGAAGCGATGCACGGCGACGAAGTCGACACGTCGCTGTTGCTCTTTCTCTGCCCGGACATGGTCCACAAGGAGCTCGCACAGGACTATATGATGTCGCGCGAGCAGCTTCGCCGTTACCGTCGCGGGAGACTCAAGGTGCCGAGTGGAAGCGCCGGATCTCTCGGAAGGCCGTCGCTCGCATCCGCCGAAAAAGGGCGAGCTCTTTACGAGCGCATACGAAGCCGAATCAGCGACCGGATTTTCCTCGCTCCAGCGCCGGCTGACTAGTACCCAGCCGCCCGACGACACGGCGACAATTCAGCATTGCACGGGTAGCACCACGTACTATAGTAGGGCGAATGACTGATCCGGTTGAAACCGGACTTCTCGCGCACGCGTACGTCCCCCAGTCCCAACCTCCGGATTCAATGAAAACGCATCTGTATCTCATATTGGCGGCGATGGCTCCGATGACCACGGCGGCCGCCCAATCGGTTCCATCCACAGCTCCCTCGAATCAGGTTCAAGCTCCAGCGCCGAGCGCAGCTCTCCCGCTTTCGGACGCGATCTCCATCGCCCGGCGGAACAACCCAGTGCATCTCTCTATCATCAACAATCGCCGGACTGCCGACGCGGCCGTGAGAACCGCTTACGGGCAACTTCTGCCGAGCGCCGACGCTTCATTCAGTGCCCAGCGGCAACAGGGTGGGCGTCAGATCTTCAATGGCGGAAGCTTCGGTGCCAGCTCCGACGTGAACCAGTCGCAGTATTCGATCGGAGTCGGTTATCGGCTCAATTCCGCGACGCTGCTCACGCCAAAGGTCCAGCGCGCTAGCCGCGACGCAGTCGAGGCAGATATCAACGGCAGTGCGGAGACCCTCCGCGCTCAGGTGACCCAGCAGTATCTGTCGGTGCTCCAGGCGGAAGACCGAGCGAGCCTTCAGGACACACTTCTCATTGCAGCCAACGCACAGCTCATTCTTGCCAAGGCACGCGCGCTGGTCGGATCGGGAACACAGCTCGACGTGCAGCGGGCCGAAGTCGCTGAGAGCCAGCAGCAGGTGCAAGTGCTTCAGTCGCGGAACACAATCGAGATCGAGAAGCTCAAGCTCTTCCAGCTGATGGGCGTGGAGCAGCCGGCGAATGTCGTGCTGACGACCACTTTCGATGTCCAGCCGGAGCCGCCCGCTCTTCAACAGCTGCTAACGTGGGCACACGATGCAAATCCCGTGGTGATGGCTCTGAGATCCCGGCAGCGCGTCGCAGACCTGAACGTGAAGCGCGAGCGCGGCCAGTATTCCCCAACCCTCAGTCTCAGCACCGGCATCGCGGGCTACACGTACTCATACACGAATCCCAATTTCATCGTCAACCAGGCCGCTTCATCTGCAGCGGCGGAGCAGGCGTCGTGCATCCGCACCGAAGAGGTTCGGGCCGCGCTCAACCTGCCTAACAGTTTGGCGCAGTGCGGGTCGTTCACCTTGACCGACGCCCAGGCAGCTGATCTGCGTCACCAGAACAGCCAGTTCCCGTTCCGCTTCCAGAACTCGCCGCGGTCGATCGCCGCCTCGCTATCGCTTCCGCTATTCGACGGTTTCGCGCGAGAGCAACGTGTTCAGGAAGCACAGGCGGCGAGCTCCGACGCGCGGTACAACGTGCGGGCGCGGGAACTGGCAATCACCGCCGACGTGACATCCGCCTACCTGACATTGAAAACCGCCGAGAAGACAGCCGCTCTTCAGGCGCAGAACTCGGCCAAGGCCAAGCTCGAGCTCAAGTTCACGCAGGACAGGTATCGCAGCGGCTCAGTGACATTCGTCGATGTCACCGAAGCCCGTGCGGCGTATGAGCGCGCCGAAAGCGATCGCATCAACGCTGTCTACGATTACCACAAGGCGTTCGCCGCACTGGAAAGTGCCGTCGGACGCGCCCTCAGATAACGGAAACCAAAATGTCCAAGCGAAAGAAGTGGAGTCTGATCGGCGGTGCGGTCACGGTAGTCGCCCTGATCGTCATCACCGGCGCGATGAAAGGGCGCAACAAGGCGACCGAAGTTCGGATCGAGCCGGTCGAGAAGCGTGACCTGGTCGCGTCGGTCACCGCGAGTGGCCAGGTGCAGCCGCAGACCAAGGTCGACCTCAGCGCCGACATCACCGGCCGTGTCGTACGGCTGGCGGTGAAGGAAGGGGACATGGTCACGAGGGGTCAGTTCCTGCTCGAGATCGATCCGGTGCAGTACCAGGCAGCGGTTGAGCGGGCTTCGGCTGCGGTTGCATCGAGTCGGTCACAGGCGGCGACGGCTCGGCCAACGCTCGTTCAGGCACGCCGGAATTACGATCGTCTGCTGGCGCTGAAAAAAGAAAATCCCACCCTGGTCTCAGATGAGCAGGTGGAACAGCTGAAGACTCAGGTCGAAGTGGCGGAGGCGCAGCTCTCATCGGCACAGAATGGAATTGCCCAGGCGCAAGCGTCGCTAAGAGATGCAAGCAGTGCACTCAGCAAGACGACGATCGTCGCCCCGATGTCGGGACGTGTGACGCGACTGAACGTCGAGCTCGGCGAAACAGCGATCATGGGGACGCTCAACAAGGATGCGGCGACGCTGCTCACAATCAGCGACATGGGCGCTCTCGAGACGAAGGTGAAGGTCGACGAGACCGACGTGTCGCGCATCGAAATCGGTGATTCGGCGGTGATTCAGATCGACGCATTCCCCGACACGACCTTCGTCGGGAGGGTAGCCAAGATCTCGAACAGCTCGGTGAAGAACGCGGCGGCGCAGTCGGGGGTCGGTGGAAGTACAGATCAGGCGATCGACTACGAAGTGACGATCCGGCTCATCAACTCGCCGCCGGCGACGCGGCCCGATTTTTCCGCGACGGCAAAGATCATCACCGACACTCGAAAGAACGTGCTGTCAGTGCCGATCATCGCGCTCACGGTTCGCGAGGACGAGCCGATAGCGAAGGGTGACAGCGGAGCGTTGACACTAGGCCGCACCAAGACGTCGGCGAAGGAAGTCGGCAAGCGTGACACCGAGGGTGTCTACATCGTCGGCGCCGACAACAAGGTGACTTTCCGTCCGGTAAAGGTCGGAATCGCGGGCGAGAAGTACTTCGAGATCGTCAGCGGTCTGAAGGAGAAGGAGCGCATTGTCGCCGGCACGTACCAGGCGATCCGCGACCTGAAGGACGGGACGCTGGTGAAGGAAGCGAAGGTCGAAAAGAAAAAGGGAGAGAAGAAGTCGTGACGCCGTCCGCACAGGAAGCACCGCTCAGCACGACCGCTGAGCGGCGAGCGGTTACCGGCGTCGCGGGAACGACGCCGCAGAAGGACTGGGTGATCGTGACTCGCGGCCTCAAGCGGGAATACGACATGGGAGGAGAGATCGTCCGCGCGCTTCGCGGTGTGGATCTCGCCATCCGCCGCAATGAATACGTCGCGATCATGGGGCCTTCGGGATCCGGAAAGTCCACGCTGATGAACCTCATTGGCTGCCTCGACACTCCGGATGCCGGTGAATACTGGCTGAGCGGCGAGCTCGTTTCCGCGATGGCAGACGATGAGCTCGCGCGCGTGAGAAACCGTGAGATCGGATTCGTCTTCCAGACGTTCAACCTTCTGCCACGCGCGACCGCGCTTCACAACGTCGAGCTCCCGCTTGTCTACGCTGGCGTTCCCTCGGATGAGCGACGCAAGCGGGCCAGAGAGGCGCTCGAGCGGGTACAGCTTGGCGATCGCGTCACCCACCGGCCGAACGAGCTCTCCGGCGGACAGCGTCAGCGCGTTGCGATCGCGCGGGCGTTGGTGAACAACCCGACCATCCTCCTCGCAGACGAGCCCACCGGCAACCTGGATTCTGCGACGTCTGAAGAGATCATGCGCGTCTTCGAGGAGTTGTCGAGCGTCGGACAGACGGTGATCATGGTCACGCACGAAAAGGACATCGCCGCGCACGCGCGCCGCGTGATCCAGCTGCACGACGGCATGATCTCCAGCGACGAGAAACGCGAGGTCTTCGCTCAGCGTACTGAAGCGCCGCCGCCCACGATCGTCCGCTGAGGGGCATGCCCTTCCTCGATGCAGTAAGGCTCGCGCTCGCCCAGATCAGGGTGCAGAAGCTGAAGAGCTTCTTCACCCTCCTCGGCGTTACGATCGGCGTGATGTTCCTGATCGCCGTCGTCTCGATCGTCGAAGGAATGAGCAGCTACATGGAAAACGATTTTGCCGGAAAGCTCTTTGGCGTGAACACTTTCGAGCTGCGCCGCCGTCCGAATGTCACCGGCAACATCACTGAAGAGGAATGGCGCGCCTGGGGACGTCGCCCGCGCATTCGCGACAGCGACATCAAGCCGGTCGCCGCCGTTCTTCCGGCGGGCACGCTGTGGTCGGCGTACGGCGAGGACAACGTCGAGATAAAGTCGGCGTTTGCAAAGCCGCGTCAGCTTTCTGCCGAAGCCGTTTACGGCGACTACTTCAAGATCCGCAAGATGGATGTCGCGAGTGGGCGCCTGATTTCGCCGCAAGAGCTCGAGCTTGGCACTCCCGTCGTCGTGATAGGAAAAGAGATCGCCGAACGCTTTTTCCCGAAGCTCGACCCACTCGGGCGAGAGATCAGGGTGGGAGGAATTCCCTTCACCGTCGTTGGAGTGGCTGCGACTCAGGGATCCATCTTCGGAATCTCGCTCGATCGCTTCGTCATCGGCCCTCTACACTCGAGAATGCGGCGACTCGTAAATCCGGCAGGGGTCGTCGACGGGATCAAGTTCAAGCTAAGGAGCGACCGCGACATGATCGACGCACAGGAAGCGGTGCGGCAGGTAATGCGCGGGAGACGCGGACTTCGTCCGTCACAGCCTGACAACTTCGTTCTCGAGACATCCGAATCAGCGCTGTCGTTCTGGACTCAGATCAAATCGAAGCTGGTGATTGCCGGTGTCATTCTGCCGGCGATCGGCCTCGTGGTGGGCGCGATCGTCATCATGAACATCATGCTGGTCGCTGTAGCCGAGCGAACGCGTGAGATCGGAATTCGGAAGGCGCTCGGTGCGCGACGACGCGATATTCTCTCTCAGTTTCTGGTAGAGGCCGCGACGCTCAGCACGGTCGGCGCAGTTGTCGGAATCGGGCTCGGGCTGGCGATCTCGCAGGTAATTGCCGCGGTGTCGCCATTACCTGCTTCCGTTGCGCCGTGGTCGATCATCGCCGGCGTTCTAGTCGGTGCGGGAGTCGGAATAACGGCGGGCGTCTATCCTGCGAGTCGTGCCTCGCGCCTCGATCCAATCCTTGCACTTCGGTCTGAGTGATGAGTCTCTCCACAAAGATCTTCAACGTAGCCGAAGGGGTCGGGATTGCATTCGATGCAATCCGATCTAACAAGGTACGCGCGGCGCTCACGATTCTCGGCGTTGCGGTTGGAGTGTTCGTCGTGGTTGCGCTGTCGGCCGCGATTCACGGCATCAATGAAAGCGTTGCCAAGGATTTCGAGTCCGCGGGCCCGACGAGCTTCTTCATCTATCGCTTCCCTGCCTCGCTGAGCACGGTGTGCGATGGTACGGAGGACACGTGTCAGTGGCGGCGGAATCCACCGCTGACAATGGGTGAGCTTGCAGCGATTTCGCGTCTGCCTGAGATCGAGCGTATCACCGCGCACCTCGGCGGCAACGTCACGATCAAGTACAAGAATCGCGAAGTGAAATCAGTCGGAACCGATGGCTACGAGGCCACCTGGCTCGAGGTTGACGGGGGAGACATTGTTGCTGGTCGGACATTTACGCCGGCGGAGAACAATGCGGGCGGTCACGTCGTCGTGATCAACACCTACCTCGCGAAGGAGCTGTTCAAGGAGTCCGATCCGATCGACAAGACCGTGTCGCTGGACGGCCAGCAGTTTCGCGTCATCGGAGTGCACTACAACAAGACGAGCTTTCTCGGCAAGCCGACGTCGTCCGCCACCGGAACCAGCCCTCGAATGATCGTGCCCATCAACACGGCAACCCGCGTCCTCGATATGGGATTTCGATGGGTTGACTTCACTGTCAAACCGCGAAAAACGGTGAGCCAGCCGGAGGCGATAGATGCGGTGACGATGACGATTCGCGGACAGCGCGGGTTGAGGCCGGGCGCGCCTGACAACTTCGCGATCATGACGTCCGACAATCTGCTGAAGATCTACAACGGGTTTTTTGGCGTGTTTTTTCTAGTGATGATCGCGTTGTCCGCGGTGGGGTTGATGGTGGGCGGAGTGGGCGTCGTCGCAATCATGATGATCTCGGTCACCGAGCGAACGCGCGAGATCGGCGTGAGAAAAGCGCTGGGGGCGACACGAAAGACAATTCTCTGGCAGTTCCTGGTTGAAGCAGCGACTCTCACTTGCATCGGTGCGACCATCGGGCTGATCGGCGGCACGGGAGTGGCGTACGTTGTGAATCGCTTCACCCCAGTGCCGGCGTCGACCCCGGGCGGCGCGATTGCCGCGGCTCTCATCGTCAGCGCATTCACCGGGATTGTGTTCGGGCTGCTGCCGGCGATGCGCGCATCCAAGCTCGACCCCGTCGAGGCACTTCGATACGAGTAGAGCAGCTACGCGGTAACCGCAGTTAGATTGCCGTCGTGCTTTTCTGGGATGTAGTAAGTACGGCGCTCGGCGAGATCAGGGCGAACAAGCTGCGCTCGTTCTTCACCCTGCTCGGGATCATCGTCTCCGTAACGTTCCTCGTCGCCGTCGTCGCGATCATTCAGGGGATGAACGCGTACGTTCGCGAGAACCTGGCTGGAGCACTGATCGGCCAGAACGTCTTCCAGGTGCGGCGCTCGCCGATTCAGATCGGTCTGTTCGACGACGAAGAGTATCGCCGGATACAGAAGCGACCGCGCATCACAGAGGCGGACGCACAGGCGGTCATCAAAGCCGTTCCGAGCGCGGTCGCCGTGAGCCTCCAATCGGGGTGGCCGACGCCCATCGCCGACGTTCACTGGGGTAATCGCAGTCTCGGCGACGTTGCGATCTTCGGAGTCACGGCTCCCTATCAGGTGGTCCAGGACTACACCTTCGCCCGAGGACGTCCACTTTCCGACGTGGATGTCAGGGAGCGGCGGGCAGTGGCCGTGATCGGGGCCGACGTTTCCAGCAAGCTTTACGAGAACGTGGATCCCGTCGGCCGAGACATCCGGGTCAACAACGAACACTTCACCGTAGTCGGTGTGATCGCGAAGAAGGGCCGTGTTCTCGGCCAGTCATTCGACGGCTTCATGCTTCTTCCGCTCAGTACTTTCGAAGCAATGTACGGACGGCGGAAAACAACCACCGTTTCCGTCAAGATGGCGACCTCCGAGGACGTGGCGGATGGAATGGCGCTCGCCGACGGAGCAATGCGCACTGCACACCGCCTGCGCCCAGGGGAGGAGAGTGATTACACGGTTGAGACGGCTGACGCTCTTGTCGAGTTCTGGCGAAATCTCACCCGCGTTCTGTTCTCGGTGATCCCGGCGATCGTCGCCATCGGGATTGTCGTCGGCGGGATTGTCATCATGAACATCATGATGATGTCGGTCACCGAACGCACGCGCGAGATCGGCGTACGCAAGGCGCTCGGTGCGACGACACGTGACATCCGGCGACAGTTCCTGACCGAATCGGTCGTACTTGCCAGTCTCGGCGGTCTCACTGGAGTAGCGACGGGTTGGGGGATGGCGGCGCTGATTGCGCTGGCCTCTCCGCTTCCCGCACGGATCACAGCCTGGTCCGTAGTGCTCGCCCTCGCATTGGGAGCCGGTGTAGGCGTGCTGTTCGGCGTGTATCCGGCGTCGCGTGCCGCGCAGCTCGATCCAATCGCCGCGCTGAGGGCGGAATAGTGCTTGGTGACCTGGTGCGAAACAATGTCGGCGTAGCCGTTGACACGCTTCGCGCCAACAAGCTACGGTCGGGCCTGACGATCCTTGGCGTGATCATCGGCGTGTCGACCGTGATGATGATGGCCGCCATTGTTCAGGGAATAAAGGAGCAGATCGTTCACACGATCGAGATCGCCGGCCCGACGACCTTCTACGTCGTGAGAGTCTGGTCGCAGACGCCGGTCAACCCTGACAGACTGCCCAAGTACATCCGCATCCGGCCGGACATCGTCGAAGCCGAAGCGAGGCGGATCGCCCGCCTCCCTGAAATCGGCTACGCGGCGCTGTGGGGACAGTCGCAGGCACGGCTGGAGCACAACGGGCTGCGGACACAGAAGCTGGCTCTGTTTGGTGCCGACGACCGATTCGTCGAAATCCAGGGTGGCGAGCTCGGCGAGGGTCGCTGGTTCACAAAAGCTGAGCTCGCGAGCGGAGCGAACGTGATCGTCCTCGAGGAATCGGCCGCACGCAAGGTGTTCGGCCGCGAAAATCCGATCGGCAGTCAGGTGCAGGTCGGCGGGCGGCCGGCGCAGGTGATTGGCATTTACGTCAAGGCGGGAAACATCTTCGAGCCGCCCGGCCAGGGGATCGGCGCGATCATTCCCTACAAAATGCTCGACCACCAGTTCGTGATCGACAAGATCAACGCACTCTGGATTCCGGTAAAACCGAAGAAGGGCGTCGGCATTCACGCTGCACAGGAAGCGGTAACAATCGCACTCCGTGAGATGCGCGGGCTCAGACCAGCCGACGCCAATTCCTTCGATCTCATAACGAATGACCAGATACTCGACACCTTCAACAAGATCACCGGCGTGTTCTTCCTCGTGATGATCGTGCTGTCGAGCGTCGGACTGATGGTGGGCGGAATCGGCGTGATGGCGATCATGATGGTGTCAGTGACGAACCGCACGAGAGAGATCGGCGTGCGAAAGGCGTTGGGCGCGACTCAGCGCGAGATTCTCCTCCAGTTCCTCGTCGAGTCGGCTACACTCACCGGTATCGGCGGAGCGGCCGGGATCATCATCGGTCTCCTCCTCGGCCGCGTCATCACCGGTTTCATGAATATCGACGCCGGGATTCCCGTCGCACTGACGATGGTCGCGGTATCCGTCTCGGTGGGGATCGGGATCGTTTTCGGGCTCATTCCCGCGAGGCGAGCCGCCCGGCTGGATCCGATCGAAGCGCTCCGCTACGAATAGAAGGGCGCCGCTATATTCCGCCCATGACGACCGTGGACGTTCTCGCGATCGCCGCGCACCGCGACGACGCTGAGCTGACATGCGGCGGTACGCTGATTCGCGCGGCGATGCTCGGTCGGCGAACTGCCGTGATCGATCTCACCGCTGGCGAGCTCGGCACGCGAGGATCGGTTGAGTTGCGCACGGAGGAGGCTTCGCGCGCTGCTGAAGTGATGGGACTCACTGATCGCGAAAACCTCGGTCTCCCCGATGCCGGAGTAACCAATACTCCGGAGACGAGGGAGAAGCTCGCCCGGCTCGTGAGGAAGTTCAGGCCGACTGTGGTAATAGCCCCTTCGCTCAGCGGCCGTCACCCCGATCATCGCGTATCGGCTGACCTGGTTCGTGACGCGTGCTTCATCGCTGGGTTGGTCAAGATCGCTCCCGACGTCGCGATCTTTCGTCCACGCAAGGTCATTCACTGCCTTGCGTACCGGGAGGACGGCGTCAAACCAACATTTGTCGTTGACATCACCGACGCATTCGAAAAGAAGCTCGAGGCGGTGCGCTGTTATGCATCCCAGTTCGAAGGCGTGACCCAGGCGGGAGAGGTGTTCCCGAACGGGGAGCCACTCTACGACATCGTCCGGCATCAGGCCGCGCATTACGGATCGCTGATTCGTGTGAGATACGGCGAGCCATTCTACACACCCGAGACGATGCGTGTGGATGACATTGCCTCACTCGAGGTCGCTTCACTTTGACGAAGGAATCGAGCGCCGACGAGCTCAACTACGCCTCATATCTGGCGCTGGACGAGCTCCTTTCACTGCAAAGACTGCGATCGCGCCCGGAGCACCCCGACGAGATGCTGTTCATAATTGTCCACCAGGCAAGCGAGCTCTGGTTCAAGCTCATCCTGCACGAGCTCACCGCGCTGGCATCGCGCCTCGAGGCGAGCGATACACTCGGGGCCGTGACTTCGGTCAAACGCGTGAATGCCCTCGTGCGCATCGTGACCGCGCAGCTCGCTGCGCTCGAGACATTGCCGCCGCAGCAATTCGCCCAATTTCGCGCTTACCTCGGAACTTCGAGTGGATCGCAGAGCGAGCAATTTCGGGCGATCGAGGCGATCTCGGGTCTGCGCGACCAGCATTTCATGCAGGTGCTCGAGGATCATGGTGGAATTCCACCCGCTGTCGAGGCGGCGCTGGCGCGGCCTCCTCTACAGCAGCTCTTCAACGACGTTCTCAGTGTACACGGCGTGACGCTGGAGCAGATCTATACCGGCGAGCACCAGCGGCCGCTGCAAATGCTGGCCGAAGGGCTCCTCGAGTACGAGCAGGGGTTCGCGATGTGGCGCTTTCTGCACGTGCAGCTCGTCGAGCGAATCATTGGGCCCGATACGGGCGGAACCGGAGGAACCCTCGGCGCACGCTACCTTCAGCGCACGGTAGCGCAGCGGTTCTTCCCTGATTTGTGGGCGGTCAGGACGAAATTTTTCTCCGGTTGAAAGGGTGGAACTGTAACGTCGAACGACCCATCGCGAATCTGTGAAGTTCTCAGTTGCAGTTTTCCCCCTTAAATTGCACGTGATGCCTGATCTGATCTATCTCGACCACGCCGCAACTACTCCGGTTCGCGATGAGGTTCTCGAGGCGATGCGGCCATTTTTCGGTCCTCGCTTCGGAAACCCTTCGAGCACGCATCGGTGGGGGCGAGAGGCCCGAGCGGCGCTCGACACGGCACGCGAGCGCGTTGCTCGCTGTCTCGGAGCCCGCGCCGATGAAATCTGTTTTACTTCCGGAGGGACCGAAGCGGACAATCTCGCAGTGCTCGGCAGCTGGCGCGCAATCAGACCAAAGGGCAGGAATGCGATCGTCACCACCCCCATCGAGCACAAGGCGGTTCTTGGAGCCATCCATCAGGCGACACGAGAGGGAGCGGAAGAGCGGGTGGTCGAGGTTGATCCTTGCGGCACCGTCCTCGAGAGGTCGTTCGATTCGCTCGTTGACGACGACGTTGCTGTCTGCTCGGTGATGTGGGTCAATAACGAGGTGGGAACGATTCAGCCCGTGCCCGCGCTTGCATCGAAGGCAAAGGAGCGCGGCGCCGTTTTTCACACGGACGCGGTGCAGGCCTTCGGCAAAGTGCCGATCGACGCAGCCACTCAGGCATTCGACATTCTCTCGATCTCCGGTCACAAGATCCGTGCGCCCAAGGGAATCGGCGCCGTCTTCATTCGGCGCGGCACGCCGATCGAGCCGTTAATGCATGGTGGCTCGCAGGATCGCGGGCGACGACCCGGGACCGAGAACGTCGCCGCGGCCGTCGGGCTTGCCACAGCCGCTGAACTGACCGTGGCAGAACGCGAAGAGGAGTGGGCGCGGGTTGCGCGCCTCAGGGACCGCCTCGAGGCCGCGATACTCGCGCGTGTTCCCGATGCCGTGGTGCATGCGCGTGACGGCGTCCGCGCACCTCACGTGATGAACATCTCCGTGCCCGGCACCGACAGCGAATCGCTGTTGATGGCCCTCGATCTTCAGGGTATTGCCGCGTCGGGGGGCTCCGCGTGTCAGAGCGGAAGCATTCAGCCGTCACACGTGCTGGCGGCGATGGGAGTTCGATCCGACCTCGCGGGAGCCGCTGTCCGCATGAGCCTCGGCTGCCTCACTACTGAACGCTGCATCGATCGCGTCGCAGAGGTTTTCCCCGCACTTGTGCATAAGGCGCGGCAGCTCTCGTCGGTGAGCTGACCTCAACATGAGTCACACGAAGGAACGAGTGCTCGTCGCGATGTCCGGCGGCGTTGACTCATCGGTCGCCGCTGCGCTACTCGTCCAGCAGGGCTACGACGTCGTCGGCGCAACCATGAAGCTCTTCTGTCACGGCGACGATGTTCCGGACCGGCCGTGCTGCTCGCTCGATTCCGTAAACGACGCGAGACGCGTGTGCGAACAACTGGGAATCCCCCATTACGTGCTGAATCTCGAGACACGCTTCGGCCGCGACGTGATCGAAGATTTCGTCCGCGAATACGAGCGCGGCCGGACGCCGATTCCCTGCGTGCGTTGTAACACTTTCACCAAGTTCCACGACCTTGTGCACAAGGCGGACGGAATCGACGCACGATGGGTTGCCACGGGGCATTACGCGCGGGTGGAGGACGGCGTCATGTACCGCGGCCGCGACGACGCCAAGGACCAGACCTATTTCCTATGGGGAATCGATCGCCGCGTACTCAGTCGGCTCTTGTTTCCCGTTGGCGGCTCGACCAAGCCGGAGATTCGGGCGGCGGCTCACCAGCTTGGATTATCAGTCGTTGCAGACAAGCCCGAGAGTCAGGAAATCTGCTTCGTTCCAGACGGAGACTACGTACGTGTGCTCCGCGAACGGCTCGGCCCTGACTCGCCAGCTCTCTCGGCAGGACCGATCGTGACGTCGGATGGGAGGAGGATTGGCGAGCACGGCGGCTACGCCGGTTTCACGATCGGACAGCGGCGTGGCCTTCCCGGGGGATTCCCATCGCCGCTGTACGTCATCGCGATTCGCCCGGCGGAGCGCGCCGTGGTTGTCGGCCCGCGTGAGGAGCTCATCGGGCGCAGGTTGACCGCGCGCGAGATCAACTGGCTGGGTGATGAGCCGACGGTCGGGGCTCGTGTCGCCGTTCGCATCCGTCATCGCGCACCCCTCGCGCTGGGAGAGCTGATCCGTCTGGCTGCCGATGAAATAGAGATCGCGCTCGATGAACCCATCTCCGCGATCGCGCCGGGCCAGTCCGTTGTGATGTACCAGGACGAGCGCGTTCTGGGCGGTGGAATCATCGAGCGTTCGCGCGCCACGCCCCAACGCAGCGTGCTTCCGGTTCTCGCTGCGTAGCAGAACGGAAAGCTTTAGCGACGTTCCATGCTTATTTCAGAATCAGGAACGGATTGAGTGGGGTACCCTTCCACCACTCCTTCGGATTGTCCGATCGCGTGATCTCGAAGTGCAGGTGGGGCGCGCTGGGAGACGCATTACCGGTTGAGCCCACGTAACCGAGAATCTCTCCCTTCCGCACCTGCATTCCATCGTTGAGTCCGGGACGGTACCGGTCGAGATGGCCGTACATCAGAATGAACCTGTTCGTCGGATCGGCAACGTATACCGTGAGGCCCCCGGCGACGCTGTTGTGAAGCTTCAACACTTTCCCGGAGTCGGCTGATAATACCGCCGTTCCCCTCGGCGCCATAATGTCGATGGCATTGTGACGATGCGTTCCTCGCAGCTCGTCGAAGCTGTCCACCAGATCCCCAGGCTTAACTCCCGCGACAGGTATCACGAGCGCACGCGAGCGAAGCGCAGCGATGTCGGCTCCGCTTACTTCTGGGAATGATGAGGCTCCTGGATACGCAGTATTCTCCGCCGGTGTCGGGCTCGGTCCCTCCGAAGCCGTGAGCGCCGCCACGGTAGCGGAGACGGTATCCATGCGCCGCAGCGTGTCGATCACCGACGACGTATCACCACGACGCGAAATCGTGATCCCCGTCGCACGGCTGTCGGGTTTTGTGCTGTAGATCAGACCCAGGAGCACCGACCCCACGAACGTCGCGACAATCGCGCGATCGTAGTCCTCCCTAATACTTCATCCCTCCAGCGGCCGCAAACTCACGCATTATCCGCTCTTGCTCCTCGCTCAGCTTCTCCGGAGCCTGGATCTTTACCTCCACGATCAGATCTCCGCGCTGATCGCCCTTGGTAATCCCCTGTCCGCGGACGCGGAAGCGTTTGCCAGACGGCGTGCCCGCCGGAATTCGAATCATCACTTTCTTCCCGTCAAGCGTCGTAACACTCACCTTCGAGCCAAGTGTCGCCTGGACGATGTTGATCGGCAGCGAGGCGATGACGTCCAGAGCTTCCCGCTGGAAGAAGCGATCGGGCAGAACCTTGAATGTGATGAGAAGGTCGCCCGGTGGTCCGTTGGCGGAGCCTTTTCCACCCTGCCCCTTCAGCCGGATCTTCGAGCCGGTGTCCACGCCAGTAGGCACGTTTATCAGCACTTTCCGCCGATTGCGCATCTCTCCCGATCCGCCGCAGGTGGGACACCGCTGTGACGGAACCTGGCCACGACCGAGACAGACCGGGCAAGGACGATTTACGGCGAACCCTCCCTGACCAAACGAAACAACTCCACGCCCCGAGCACTCCGGACAGATTTTCATCGCGGTGCCCGGTGCGCCGCCGGACCCGTGACAAGTGGAGCACTCCTCCGTGACCTCGAGCTCGATCGGAACCTTTCCACCACGCGCTGCGGTTCGGAACGGAATCTCGAGCGACGTCTCGACGTTTTGCCCGCGCTGAGGTCCCGACGGGCGGCCGCCGCCTCGCCCTCCGCCGAAGATCGATCCGAAAAGATCTCCGAGACCACCAAGACCGCCGATGTCGAAGTCCTGGAAATTGATCCCGGACGCGCTGGCCGAAGGACGCGACCCCGCACGACCCTGACCCGCGCCGAACCCCCCGAAGCCTCCGAACGCGCCAAGTCTGCGCATCTCGTCGTACTGCTTTCGCTTTTCGGAATCACCGAGGACGTTGTTCGCCTCGGAGATCTCTTTGAAGCGCTCAGCAGCTTTCGGGTCGTTCCCGTTCGCGTCCGGATGGTACTGCTTCGCGAGTTTCCGATAGGCCTTCTTGATTTCGTCCTGAGTTGCGCTGGAAGGCACCCCGAGGACGGCGTAGAAATCCTTGGTCTGAGCCATTAGCGCAGAGAGACGTCAGCTTTCGTGAGGATACTGCCTCACGACTACCCGCGCAGGCCGCAGCAGCTGGCCCTTGAATCGGTAGCCGACTTGAAATACGCGGGCGACGGTTGCGTCGAGGTCAGGAGTCGGCGCGGGCTCGGTTGTCACGGCCTCATGCAATTCCGGATCGAAGGCCTCGTCAACTGGATTGATTACCTCGAGACCCGCCCCGCGAAGCACCTTCTCGAGCTTGCGCTCGACCATTTCGACTCCCTGGACTACCGTCGCGCTCTCGGTCACTTCGGGGTCCACGTGAGCAAACCGGGAGATGTCGTCGAGTGGCTCGAGGATCTTTCGTACCAGATCGGCCTTTCCTCTTTCCTCCGCCTCGAGCCGCTCGCGCAGCATGCGCTTTCGGTAATTATCGAATTCTGCCGCCAGACGGAGATGCTTGTCGCGCTCGAGAGTGAGCTCCTGCTCGAGCTCGGATGTCCGTTCCTGATCCGCCAGTTCAGTGGGAGGGTCGGCGTCGGCAGTGCCGTCTGCGCCATCGCCTCCGCCAGCGCCGTCGGCCTGCACCTCTATCCGAGCGGGCGTATCGGGCGCCGATGCGTCGAGCTCTCCTCCGTCAGGAACGTCGTCTTCCATGCCCGTTTCCGGCATCGTATGTCGGCGGCGTCTCATTCCGGCAATCTAATCGTTGTCAGTCCGCGTCGAAGCAAGTCGAGCGCCGCCTGCGCTGCACGCTGACGAACCTCCGCACGGTCGCCAAAAAGTTGCAGCACCCGGCTGTTGGTCACTGCACCGTACGACGCAATCCAGACCATGCCAACCGGCTTTTCGGCGGTGCCACCTCCCGGGCCCGCAACGCCGGTAATCGCGATGCCGATGTCGGCCTCGAGCAACGAAGTCACTCCCCTCGCCATGAGCGACGCGACTTCACCGCTGACCGCACCGTGCTGCGCGATGGTGTCAGCCGGCACGCCGAGCGTGTTTTGTTTGACCGCATTGTCATACGCAATGATGCCTCCGACGAAAACGTCGCTCGAACCGGGGATTGCCGTCAGCCGCGCACCCAGCAGTCCGCCAGTGCAGCTCTCTGCGACGGCGACCCTAAGTCTCTTCGCGCGGCACAGGTCGAGGACCTTGGCAGCGAGGTCTTCGTTGTCCTCACCATACGCGTAGTCCCCGATGGCGTTTCGAATTCGCTCTTGAGCGTGGTCAAGGAGCGCGTCTGCCTCCGCGGCTGAGCGACCGCGGCTAGTCAAGCGAACGTCCACTCCATCAATTCCGGGCAGGTACGCCGGGGGCAGACCTTCCACATTCGTGGCAAGCCCTCCCAGTCGATCGAACAAAGTTGATTCGGGTATGCCCGTTGTCCGAATTGTTCGCGACCGAATCACGACTCCCGAGCCGACTCCTTCTCTCGCGGTCAATCGCGGGATGACTGACTTGTCCAGCATCTCGCGCATCTCACGCGGCACGCCGGGAAGCATTGCGACCCATCTGTTGCGGCCGTCCTCGAGCCAAATTCCCGGTGCGGTGCCGTGGTCGTTTGGAAGGATCACCGCTCCACGAGGGACAATTGCCTGGGCGAAATTGGATTCGGGTATCGAGCTCTTTCGCCGCAGCCGCGCCCACCTCACACGGATTGCATCAGCAATGGATTCATCCCGGTACATCTCGCGGCCGAAAAGCTCGGCGATCGCAGGCTTGGTGAGATCGTCGCTGGTGGGCCCGAGACCGCCGGTTGTTATCACCGCTCCGGTACGGTCGAGCGCCGCGCTAACCGCAGCGGAGATCTCGCTGGCGGTGTCGCCGACTGTGGTCCGCCGCCGAACCTCGATCCCCAACTCGCCGAGCTTGCGCGCGATGTACGCGGCGTTGGTGTCGATGGTGAACCCGAGCAGCAGCTCATCACCGATCGTTACGATCTCGACCTTCACCCGCGGCTCGCGACGACTCGACCGTACCTCTTCAGATAGAGCCAGAATGAATACACCGTGAGCAGGATTGCAGCTGTCATCGTGAAGACTCCGACTAGGCCATTGAACCACGCGAAGTATTCCCAGGCACTCGTGTCCCATCCTTGCCGGGATGCGAGCGTCGCTGCGAAGAACCAGAAATAGGCGGCGCCGACCCACACCGACTGGAATCCGGTTTTCCACTTGGCCGGTCCGATCGCCGCGATCACCACTCCCCTGCGAGCGGCGATCTGTCTGAACACCGTCATGAAAAGCTCCCGGCCAATGACGATTGTCACTATCCACCAGGGGAGCGGCACTTCGCCGAACGGCGTCCTGAAGGGAAAGCTTCCCGCTATGTCGAAGGATGCCGGAGAGAGGGCGAAGGGATCGCCGGGCGGCGCCATCAGGATGTACATGGGAACGAGCGTCGCGAACAGGAGAAGCTTGTCGGCAAGAGGGTCGAGAAGACTTCCAAAATCGGTCACCAGGTTTCGCGTGCGTGCGAGCTTACCGTCCCAGTAATCAGACACGGCGGCGACGATGTAGATGACGAACGCCGCGAGCCGAACGAGGGGTGACGAGATGAAAGGAAGCGCCGCGACCAGCGGCGCAATGAGAATTCTCCCGATGGTGAGCGCGTTGGGTAGATTCACCGCCGCGGGAGAATCAGGCCAGTGCCTTCAGTACGAGCTTGCTGACCGCTTTGAGTGTGTCGAACACGCCATCGCCGGTGATGGCAACCGCTTCGAAGTACGGAACCCGCTCGACCCAGTCGCCCGATTCCAGCTGCTCGACGAGGTTCTCGCCGGCGTGATAGGGATCGGGCGCGACGCGCGCGCGCGTCGGCTCAGCGGGTTCCCACCCGGGATTGAGCGCTTGCTGCAGCTCGCCGACGGGCGCCGCATTCGGCAAATCGCGTTTGTTGTACTGAATCACGAACGGCATCCGGGTTAGATCGTAGCCGTACTCGGCCATGTTGTCGTAAAGATTCTGCATCGACTCGAGATTTGCCTCCATCCGCTCGATCTGCGAGTCGGCCACGAACACGATGCCGTCAACATTCTTGAGAATCAGCTTGCGGCTGGCGTTGTAGTAGACCTGTCCCGGCACCGTGTAGAGATGAAAGCGCGTGTTGAATCCGCGGATCGTTCCGAGATCCACCGGGAGAAAATCGAAGAACAGCGTCCTTTCGGTCTCGGTTGCGAGGGAGATCAGCTTTCCTCGCGTCTCGGGCTTCACCTTGCCGTAGATGTGCTCGAGGTTGGTCGTCTTACCGCCCAGACCGGGCCCATAGTAGACGATCTTGCAGTTGATCTCCCGCGCCGCGTAGTTGATCATCGACATCGCCGTTCTATCTCCTTACCAGTTGAACAGCTCGTCGATCTCGTCGCCGGCACCGGCGAGGATGTTCGGCTGCTGGGTTCCAGTGGCCCTCGACCGCGCGAACGCGCGATCGAGGTGAAGGGTCAACTCCTCGACCACCGGCCTCATCTTCAGCCGTACTAGTCCGATCGGAGTGCGGTTGTCGAACAGCACGACGAGTATCAATCGTCGCGCGACATCGGCAACGTACATCGATTCCCTTTCACCCTGGTGGAACAGGGTCGTGAAGTCGGTCTCGCCGATCAACCGCGCCAGCTGGTCGTTGGCGCTGAAATCGGCGGCAGTAAGCGTGGCGAATGTAGTCGGATCGAACGCCAGTGGCTCGCCGACTGTAGAGATAAGCTGACCCGAGCGATCGACGATGAGTGCCGAGCGCGCACCCGTCTCCGCGAGGAACCGCGAGACGCTACCTGTGATCGCGTTCAGGTCATCTTCATCGAACGACCAGGTCGCTGCTCCGTGAGGCATCACTGCGTTATGCGAGCTTCTGCTCGACGCGATGCATCACCGACACACCTCGCTGCCGGAGGAGCGGGCTCCGCTCCCACGCAACGTACTCGCGAAGGAGACGGGCAGTGCTCACGCTGGGCCGCGACCGCAGATAGGTCAGGGCGGCGAAGCGCCTAAGCGGGTAACGGCTGAAGAGATCGCGTCGGTACTGCCGCTGGAGGTGGGTCCATGCCATCGCACCACAGGCAATGCCCACCACAAAACCGGCTGCGGCGAGCGCTCTGACATCTCTGTTAGTCACATCGCCCGCCGTGCGGCCAGCGCTTGCGCAATGGTCACTCCATCAGCGTATTCGAGGTCTCCACCGACCGGCAGGCCGCGCGCGATGCGGCTGATCGTCAGTCGATAGGGGGAAAGCTTGCGCTGAACGTACAGCGCCGTTGCTTCGCCCTCAATGCTTGGATTCGTCGCGATTATCACCTCACGCACCGCACCTCCGGATACGCGTTGCTCGAGCTGTGGGATATTGAGGTCTTCGGGCCCGATTCCATCGAGCGGCGACAGCCGGCCGCCGAGGACGTGGTACACCCCTCGAAACTCGCCCGCGCGCTCGATCGCCCCGATGTCCGACGATTCCTCCACCGCACAGATGACCGCCGAGTCACGCCGCGCGTCACGGCAGATCGCGCACATCTCGTCCTCTGTGAGGTTGAAGCAGAGCGAGCAGGGATGAATCCGTTCCGAAAGCGTAGTCAGCGCCTCCGCGAGCTTACGGCTTTGCTCCGGCGACTGTCGCAGAAGATGGTACGTTAGCCGGAGCGCCGTCTTGCGGCCGATCCCGGGCAGCTTCGCCAGCTCGCCGGCGAGAGTGTCTATTGCCGACACCTAGAAGGGAAGCTTGAACGGAAGGCCACCTGTCAGCTTCGACATCTCGCGCTTCGCCAAGTCTGCCGACTTCTGCTGGGCTTCGCGTACCGCCACCAGAACGAGATCCTCGAGCATCTCAACGTCCGAGACGCTCACCACCGAAGGATCGATGCGGATCTTGGTGATCTGTCCCTTCCCGTCCGCATCCACGGTCACCATGCCGCCGCCCGAGGTGGCAGTAACGGTCATGCCTTGGAGCTCGTCCTGAATCTTCTCCAGGCGCCCCTGCATCTGCTGCGCCTGCTCGAGGATCTTGCTGAAATCCGCCATTAGTCCGTGTGTCGGTGGTTGAAGTCCGGGTCAGTCAAGGAGCTCGAGATCGAGGACGTCGATTGCCGTATCGAGTACAGGGTCCTGCGCCCTCAGGCTTGCCAACCGCTCGGCACGCACCGATTCCGTTGTCAGTCGCGAGGGCGCGCTCGCGGATGCCTCCTCGAAACGGCGCTTCCATTCCGCATCAACGCCCGGCTGCACGGTTGCGGTGGACGATTCCGCACCGCGTCGCGGGGCAGCGTCCGACGATCGTGTTGCGGCGCGTGCCGCCGTGGAAGCCGTTCCACGGGAGCGTGGCCGTTCGTCCTCTGCCGCGAGCGAGCCTCCGCCGCCGGCGCCAAGTGCACCGAGCAACTCCTCGATCGACAGCGTCCGGTCGAGGAGAGCGAATCGTACCAACAGCATCTCCACCAGCAGCTGCTGCTGCGAGCTGCGACGGAATTGGGGCTCGAGCTCGCTCAACATCGACAGCATTCGCAGCAAATCGGCCGGAGTGAACGTCTCCTTGTAGCGTTCCAGCGCGCCGCGGGTCGATGGAGTGATTCCGGTTGTATCCCCACCAAGCGAGACGGCTAGTTGCGCGCGGAGAATGTCGCCCAGGCCAGCGAGGAACACGGCGAAATCCACTCCCGCATCGGCTAGCCGGTTGACTGTTGCGAAGACATCGCCTGCGCGCCGCTCGGCGATCAGTGCGAGGATAGCGAGGTATTCGTCTTCCGGCACGAGCCCCAAGGCAACGCGCACGGAATCGGCCGTGACGCCGGATTCGGCGTCGCCGAGCGACATGACTTGATCCGCGAGACTCAATGCGTCGCGCATGGATCCGTCGGCGGCGCGTGCGATCATGGCAAGAGCCTCGGGAGCCGCCGGCACTCCCTCGCTCGCCAGAACACTCTCCAGTCGGGCGATGATGTCAGTCACGCCGATCCGCTTGAGGTCAAAGCGCTGGAGGCGGCTCAGAACCGGCGACGCGGATTGGGCAATTTTCTGCGGCTCAGTGGTCGCGAAGACGAACACCACACGCGGGGGCGGCTCCTCGAGAATCTTGAGAAGTGCGTTCCATGCCTCGCGCGTGAGCATGTGCGCTTCGTCCACTATGTAGACCTTGTATCGCTCTTCGCCTGACGGCGCGTACATCGCACGCTCGCGCAGCTCGCGGGCATCATCCACTCCACGGTTGGATGCGGCGTCTATCTCGACGACGTCGAGACTGGAGCTGCCGCTCCAGATGCGGCGGCACGACTCGCATACTCCGCACGGCTCTCCATCCGGCCGCTTGTTCTCGCAGTTGAGTGCCATCGCGAGGACGCGAGCGAGCGTTGTCTTGCCGACTCCTCGGGGCCCGCAAAGCAGATAGCCGTGAGCGACGCGTCCGCGCGCGATTGCGCCGCGGAGCGTGTTCGAGACATGCGACTGTACCGCCACGCTGGCGAAATTCCTGGGGCGGTATTTGCGGGCGAGTGCGAGCGGCATGAAGGAGGGAGAATACCCCAGGTCTGACGGAGCAACGAAAGACACCGCATGCCGCTGCTACCTTCGGGGTCCTGACGGAGTTAGCGGGCTTTCGCCCTCCGGGACCTGGGGCAAACGAAATATAACTTCTTGCAAGAATGCACAGAAATAACTCCGAAAAACCAAAGCTGGCAGCTTGCAGAGAGGCACAGTTCGTAGGTTGGAGCAGGCTTGAGTCTTTCGCTCCTACCTGATGTCTGTGCTCCTCTGCAAGGTCCCAGCTTTAGTTATTTCGAAGTTTTGGTGTGGACAGCTTTCCCCGCCTCAGTGGTGGGTTAGCGCTTCACCTCCACCTTCGGAACCTTGATCTTCGCAGTGTCTTTCTTCACCTCGACTTTCGGCACCGTGACCTGAGCGGTGTCGGTCGTTACGTTGACGCTCGGTACGTTCACAGTGTCTGTCTGAGTTCCGACTACCGGCTTCTCGACTTCGAGATCGCCTGATTCTGTCTTCTTGCAGCCGGTAACCGAGACGGCCAACAGGGCCGCCACTACCAGTAGCTTGCGCACGAGAAGCCTCCCAGGGTTTTGTGTGTATAGCGCTAACCTGACTATGGCAACCTTCGTTCCAATTCCGCAGGGAGCCAACACACTTAATGGTTCATTAATCCTCGAACGCCTCGCGCTGCAGACGTCGCATGCGGCGGAGCTCGTACACCTGTGCGACCTCTCCGCCGAGAATGAAGATCATCGCCGCGTAGTAGACCCAGATGACGAGAATGACCACAGCGGCCGCGGTCCCCGAGTACAGTGACCCCGGATTGAACGATCCGACGTACGCTGCGAAGATGCGCTTGGCCGCCTCCAGGAGAGAGCTGGTGAACAGCGCAGCGATAAGGGCCGTCTGCCAGCGAATGCGACGGTTCGGCAAAAACTTGTAAAGGGAGAAAAACATAAGTGTGATGAAGCTGAATGCGATCAGCTGACCGATGTTGTACTCGAGCGTGCCCATCACATCGCTCCGGAGCCCAAGCTCTCCCAGTACGAGCAGACCGCGAGACGTCGCCAGGGCGAGGTATGTGCTCAGCCCCACGTAGAGCACGAGCAAGAGCGTCGAGACCACCGTGATCTGAATGTCGAACAGCTTTCCAGCGATGATCCCGCGATCGGTATCAATATCGAAGACGTCGGCGAGGACGGTTCGAAGAGTGCCGAAAAGGCGGGTCGAGAACCAGACAAACCCGATTACACTGTAGATGCCGATCGCCTGTCGCGATTTGATGATGCCGATCAGGATCGAAGCTACCGGCGACGGCTTTCCTCCAGGATTCGCCGGGAGGAAGCGGCTGATTATCTGGTTTATCTCGGCGGACGATGCAGCGGTGGATTGGTTGAGGAGATAGCCGAGCCCACTCGCAAGGAGAAGGAGGAACGGGACCACCGCCAGCAACAGGTTGAAGGCGATGCCTCCCGAAAGGAAGAAGATGTTGTCTTCCCCGCTATTGTCCCAGACTCGTTTGGCGTAGTCTCGCAGGGTCCAGCCGATCCGCGAGAGGAGCGGCCGTTGCGGCACTAGCTCTCTTTATACGCGGCCTTCGTCTCTGCGATGCGCTGCTCGAGCTCCACACGCGCCTGCTGGGCCGCTTCGCGTCCGGCTTCGACGGCGTTCGTCACCTGGCGTCGCTTCAGGTCGACCGCGTCACGGGCGGAGTCGATCCGGCTACCGATTCGGTCCTTTGCCTGCTGGATCGTGTCCCCCACCGAGCCGGACAGCTCCGACACCAGGTCCTGGGCCTGATCGCCGACCTTTCGGGCACGTCGCTCGAGCTCGCGTCGCGTCTCCTCACCCGATTTGGGTGCGAACAGCAGTGCCAGACCCGCACCGATCGCGAGCCCGGCAACGAAAGGTCCGATGCCGGCAGGTTTTTGCTCGATGACGACGAACGGCTCGTCGCCTTCCCAATCGTAGTCAGACATGAGCTCCTCTCGTGATGTGCGCTAGCGTTTTCTGACCTTGCCCTTTGGTATCGCTCCCCTGGCCTTTCCCGGGGAGGCAGGGGCGAAAGTATCCAACGCCTCCGCAGGGTGCCCGCCACCGTTCGTTCGGATGAGCGACGCAATCTCCGTCCGGACTTCTTCGGGAGAGATGCCAACGATCTTCGCCGTCCGCAACGCATCTCCGCTCGTCGAAGCGAATGTGCGGAGGACGAGCTGCCTCCGCGCATCCGCCAGCGACGACCCCGCCGGAACCGTAAGCGCAGCGGGAATCTCGCCGCCGAGCCGGACGTGCCGCGGCATAATGTCGTCTGCGACGATCTTGTCACCGCGCGTCATGATCACGGCTCTCTCGACGGCGTTCTTCAGCTCGCGGACGTTACCCGGCCAGTTGTGCGACAGAATCCACTCCCACGCGCGCTCATCGAAGCCGGTGATCTTCTTCCCGTTCGCCTGAGCGTAGCGCGTCAGAAATTCATTCGCGAGAAGCTTGATATCGCCGGCGCGGTCTCGGAGCGGTGGCAGATACACCTCGACAACCGCCACCCGGTAGTAGAGGTCCTCGCGCAGATCCCCATCGGCGAGCGCCTTCTGCAGCTCCTTGTTCGTCGCTGCCAGAATGCGTATGTCGACGGAAATCTCCTTTTTGCCGCCGAGGCGGCGGATTGTCCGCGTCTCGATTGCGCGGAGCAGCTTCACCTGAACGTCGCTCGGCATCTCCGCGACCTCATCGAGGAAGATCGTGCCGCCGTCGGCCATCTCGAACGCGCCGGCCTTCTCGTTCACGGAGCCGGTAAATGCGCCTTTCTCGTGGCCGAACAGCTCGTTCTCGAGAATGTCCTTGGGAAGTGCCGCGCAATTCAGGGCGAAGAACGGACCCTTGGCGCGATCGCTCTTGCTGTGCAGCGCACGCGCGACAAGCTCCTTCCCGGTGCCCGATTCGCCCAGAATCATTACGCTCGCCGTTGACGGCGCGACAGCGTCGATGACCTGATAGACGGCACGCATGTCTTCCGACTGACCGGTGAGCTCGCCGTAATGCGTGAGCCCCTCAAGCTTGGACGACAGCTCCCGGTTTCTCTGCTGGACGTTGTATTTGTCTAGAGCTTTCGGGATGAGCGCCTTGAGACGATTGAGCTTTTCCGCGTTCAGCGGCTTCTCGATGTAGTCGTAGGCGCCTTCCCGCATCGCCTGCACCGCGGAATCAACCGTCCCCTGACCGGTGACGATGATGCACTCGGTGGGAATTGCCAGTCGCTGCAGCTCCTTGAGCAAGGCAAGTCCGTCGAGCTTGGGCATCATGAGATCGGCGAGAACGAGACCAAAGCTGTCCGCGCTCAGCTGATCGAGTGCCTTCTTCCCGTCCGCCGCCACGGCCACATCGTAGCCTTCGTCGGTGAGCACGGCACTCAATCCTTTCGTGATCGAAAGCTCGTCGTCCGCGATAAGGATCTTCGGATGATTCATTACTATCTGACTATGCCTCTAGGGCTTCTGCGGGGAAGGTTAATATAACAGCCGTTTCACTCGATTCGACGCGAAAGCCAACCATGTGCGAGAGTTGTTCAAGGCGCGGTGTAGCGCGCTCGATCATTTCTCGCGTCGCCTCCAGCGTAATCGCCCCGGTACCACTGACGGAGCAGCGAAAAACGCCGCGATCGTCAACCGACGCAATTGTGACCTGTAGGAGAGCGATCAGCCCTTCGGTCATTGCTGCCAGCTGTTCGGTCTCAGACGCCGCCCGGGTCGCGAACGCCGCAACGGGCGCTGCCTTTTCCGAAGCCCCCTTGCCGAGTCGCGACCGTACGACCTCGACGTTTACCGCAAGACCGTTCAATCTGTTCCGTGTCTCATGCGCTGCCTTCCTAACGAGCTGCGCAAGGGCCGCGGCGCCGTCGGACGCGGATTGACTGTCAGTCGCTGAGATCGGCGTCGTCCGGCGCCGCGGCGACCACCGCGACGTCCTCGTGCGGTTGTGGGCGATGCTGCTTCACCGCCGTGACGTGCTTCGCTACTACTGGCGCGGTGTCGCCGATCGCCAGTTGCGTGAACAGAAATTCGAACTTGGCGTCGTACACCGCTGCAAGTCGTTCCTTGGCTTCACGATCGAGATCCCAGAACTGCCGCTTGAACGGCCCCAGCGCCTTTTTTCTCGTCTTGTAGTAGAACTGCTCGTCGGAGTCTGAGGGCTTCCTCTCGTCCTTCGCGTTTTCGCGCAGCCATGCGTAGATGTCATTGCGCAGCTCGTGGGGAAGCTCATCGTACAGCATCGTCTGGAAGTTCGTGGCGAGATGGATCTCAGCCGTCTCTGTCTTCGGGAAATTGTGGAACGCCTCGTCGGGCAGCGTTGATGCGCCGTGCTGTACCGCACCAGCCAGCCCATAACTTTCGCGCGCAACGGTGGAGAGCCTCCGCAACGTCTCGAAGTCGATCTGTACATCAGCGATCGAGCCATCCGCCAGGACAACACCACCGTGCGTTGTGCCTGACTGGACACTGATCTTGGATAATCCAGCTGCACCGGGCGCGATACGCGCCATCGTCCGGTTGAATCCCGCCATGTATCCGTGCAGCTCTTCGACGGTGCTGTTCTGCGTTCCCACTTCGCCGATCTCGCCGCCAAGGGAGACCTCGATCCCCTCCGGCTGGACGCCTCGAATGAAGGTCGCGATGTCGGCGGCCTGCTCGTAATTCGTTCGCTGCTGCTCGTCGAGCGTAGCACGCGACAAGTCAACCAGCGTTGACGTGTCGATATCGATGTTGTAGAAGCCGGCCGCCACCGCCTCCTTTGCGAGCTGCTTCACGGCATTTACTTCAGTGGCGGGATCAATCGCGAACTTCTTTGCGTTCACCTGAAAGTGATCGCCCTGAATGAATACGGGTCCGCGAAAGCCTTCTCGAAGCGCAGCAGCGAGTATCACCGAGACGTACTCGGGTGGGCGCTGACCAGTGTAGGCGATCTCCGACCTGGCGATCTCGCAGATGAATGCGCCGGCGTTGAGCTTTCGCGCGGTGCGAAACACCGATCGCGCCGTGTCATAGGACATTCCGCGAACGTTGATGGCGGGAACGGTGTAGCCGCCCGTCTCGCCCCGACCTCGCGCGAGATAGAACTCGTGGATGGACGAGGGAATTGCCCCCACGGTCTGCGCGAGCTCCCAGATCAGCCAGCGCGCGTTATCGCGCGCGTCCGGCTCCCCGAATACCGCGGCGTAGGCGAGGCGATCCATGCCCGCTCCACCTATCGCCCGCTCGTCCGCTACCGCGACAGCGCCCCCCTCAACAGTTACGGCTCCCTTGAAGACTGTCTCTGTCATAGCCTGGGAAATTCGCCGGGCTGTCGGATGGTTGCAAGTGCGTCAAACGCTCCATCTGGCATCGGACTTCGGAAGCGCTTCCCACTCTTTTCTGGCTTCCTCCGATCCGGGACGGCCGAGTAGTGCGTACGCGAATTGTTTTCCGAGCTCCACACCGGGCTGGTTGAACGCGTCCACTCCATAAAGCTGACCGGCGTACGCAGTCGCCATCTCGAGAAGCATCATCAGTCCTCCGACGTGCCGCTCGTCGACCCGATCGAGATGAATGGTGAGGTTTGGCCGTTGTCGCTTCGCAAGCGCTCCCGCCGTTGCGCGCTGCTCCACGTCGATCAACTCGGATAGCGAATGTCCACCGAGGTATGCGAGCTCCTTCACTTCTTCGTACGCACGCGGGATGCGCACGTCGGTTGCGCGCTCGCGCACCGCAACGAACGTGACTGTCTTGTTCAGCGGCCCTTCCATGAACAGCTGCACCTGGCTGTGCTGGTCAGTCGCGCCCAGCGCCGGTAGCGGCGTCGAGCCAACCGACCCACCATCGGACGTGTGCTTCCCGAGACTCTCCGCCCAGAGCTGGACGAACCAGGCGGCCATGTCGCGCAGGGCATCCGAGTATGGCATGAAGACGTTGATTGCCTTGCCATGACGCGTGTCAGCCAGCCAGTGAAGGACTGCGTATACGGCAGCGGGATTCTTCGACAGTTCGGGAGCCAGACAGCGCTGAGCCATCTCGGCTGCGCCCTCCAGAAGCGGCGCGATGCCGATCCCGATCAGAGCCGCGGGGAGCGTACCAACGGGCGTCAGCACGCTAAACCGCCCGCCGACGCTCGGGGGGATGTCGAGCGCCGGAATTCCCAGCTGAGTCGCGAGCGGACGGAGAGCGCCCTGTCGTGGATCGGTCACGAACACGAAATGGTCGCGCGGCGGCAGATTCCGTTCACGCAGGCGACTGTCCACGATCAGGAACTGTGACATCGTCTCCGCCGTGCCGCCTGACTTGGAAGTCACGATGAACAGTGCCCGCTCGAGCGAGAGCCTTTTCAGCAACCCTTCGATAGTCTCGGGATCTACGTTGTCCAGCACATGTAGCCGCGGCTGACCGCTGCGGGCGGTCGCATCGAGAAGATTCCAGCCGCTGGGGCGCAGCGCAGTTCGAAGAGCGATCGGCCCGAGCGCAGATCCGCCGATTCCGAGCACCACCACATCGTCGAATTTGCCGGCGGCGCGGCGCGCGAACGACGTCGCCTGATCGCGAAGCGCGGCGTCGCGAACGATGTCCGCGAATCCTACCTTGCCTGACTCTCGCAACCGGGCAAATCCGGCGTGCGCCGGCGCAAACGTCTCGGATGCTGCGGTCAACTCCGCCTCTGAAACACCGCCGACCTTCTCTCCAATCATGTTCGAGTAATCGATCCTGATTGCCATCTGTTGCCTCAGTCTATCCTTACGGTGAGTCCGTCGAATGCGGGCGCGATTCCACGCGGAAGCTCGGCCTCGAGGTCGGCGTGAAAGTTGTCGTGGGTGAGATGCGTCAGGTACGTCCGCTCGGCACCCACCCGCGCCGCGGCGCGAATCGCCTCCGGAATGCTCAGGTGCGTTGGGTGTCCGGTCCGGAAAAGCGCGTTGATCACCAGCACGCTGGCGCCGCGAAATGCGCGCACCGCCGCTTCGGGAAGCTCCTTCGCGTCGGTGACGTAGGCGAGAGGGCCGATCCGATATCCAAAAACCGACACGGCGCCATGAGGCACGGCGACGGCCGTCACTTCAGCATCGGCGATCATCGTTGTTTCGCCGTCGGCCAGGGGCATCGCCTTGCCTTCAGGCTTTGACGTACCCGGCAGCGCGCGAATGCTGTCGTCGAAGATGTACGCGAAGCGGCGTGCAAGGCGCGCCAGTGAGTCCGCGGGGCCGTACATCTCGAGCGGCGCATCCCTTCTTACAGAGATCGCGCGAATGTCGTCGAGACCGTGCGTGTGGTCTGCGTGGTCGTGGGTGAAGAGAACCGCATCTACTCGATCGATTCCCGACGCGATGAGCTGAAGCCGGAGCTCAGGTGGAGTATCGATCAGCAGTCGCGCGCCGAGATCGGTCTCTACCAGCGCCCCGACTCTCGTTCTCTTGTCGCGGGGATCGGGAGAATGACACACGGCACAGCCGCACCCCACCTGCGGAACGCCGAAGCTCGTCCCGGTTCCCAGAAACGTCAGCTTCACCGAAACAACATTTCAGATCGTCTCGACCTTGAGAAGGTTCGTCGTTCCGGGAACGTCGAACGGAACGCCGGCCGTCACGATGAGTCGATCGCCACGCAAAGCGAGCTCGCGTTCCACGACCGTCTCGCGCGCGCGCTGCATCATCTCCTCGTAGTTCTCACAATGGGGAACGAGAACGGGAATTACTCCCCATACCAACGCGAGCTGGCGGTAAGTGCGCGGCTGATCGGTGAGCACAAGAATCGACACGCCTGGCCGGTACGACGCGACAACCCGCGCCGAGAACCCGCCCTTGGTGAAAACGACGACGAGCGGAGCGCCGAGCATGTCCACTGCCGCGGTCGTCGCTGCGGCGATTGCAACTTCAGTCGGAACGACGCCTGTCGCCGTCCGCTGCTCGAGTCCGCGAAGCGGAGCGTTCGGTGGCGGATGTTGCTCGACATGCGAGATGATGCGCGTCATCGCCTCGACGGCGAGTCGCGGATACGCACCTGCTGCGGTTTCGGCCGAGAGCATCACCGCGTCCGTCCCATCGAGAATCGCGTTGGCGACGTCGCTCGCCTCGGCGCGCGTCGGCCGCGGATGCTCGATCATTGACTCCAGCATCTGCGTTGCCGTGATCACGGGACGGCCGAGTCGGTTGGCAAGTCCGATGATGCGTTTCTGGGCGCCGGGCACCTCTTCGAAAGGGAGCTCCACACCCAGATCCCCGCGCGCAACCATCACCCCGTCCGATGCGGCAATGATGCTCTCGATGTTCCTCAGTGCGATGTCTTTCTCGATCTTCGAGACCACCAGCACGCCGTGTGGAACCATCGCGCGGAGACGTTCAATGTCCCGCGCACGACGTACGAAGCTCAGCGCGAGATACTCGAGCTCGTGCTCCACCGCGAATCGGACATCTGCCTCGTCCTTCTCAGTAATGGAAGGTGCCGACACCTCTACACCAGGGAGGTTCAGTCCCTTGTGCGGATTGATCACGCCACCGTGGAGAACACGCGCGCGGACTTTCGGCGGTGACACCTCCATCACCATCATCTCGATAAGACCGTCGTCCACGAGGACGCGATCCCCGACGTGGACATCCTCGGCGAGGTGGTCGTAGGTGACAGGAATCTCACCATCGCGTTCGTCTCCTTCGCGAACGAGAATGTGATCCTCTCCGACGCCTACATGAATCGCCTCGCGGATGTCACCAATCCGGATGCGTGGCCCCTGAAGGTCGCCAAGAATAGCTATCGGCCGACGCATCTCCGAAGCGAGCCGGCGCACCATGGCGATGGTCTCGTGATGCTGCTCGTGCGTTGCGTGTGAAAAATTGAGGCGGGCTACGTTCATGCCCGCCTCCATCAATCCATGCACGGCGTCCTCGGTAGCGCTCGCCGGCCCGAGGGTGCAAACGATCTTGGTCCTCGGGATGTACGCCGCAGTCACTTCGTCGTAGTCGCCAACCTGGCCATCTTCTGCTCGATCCCAGCGATGAGGGAATCGAAGGATTTCTGGAAGCTCGCGATGCCTTCACGCAACAAAGTATCGGTGACGTCCTTCATTGAGATGCCGACCGCTTCCAGCTGCCGCAGGAGCCCTTCCGCAGCGCCCACCCGCTTGTCCACGGTGCGCTGTACATCTCCATGATCCCGGAATGCGTCGATCAGCTTCGGCGGCATGGTGTTGACGGTATCCGGGCCGATCAGCTCCTCAACATAAACCACGTCGCGGTACTCCGGGTTCTTCACACCCGTGCTCGCCCACAGTGGCTTCTGAACGCGTGCGCCGAGATCGGCGAGCGCTTTCCAGCGGTCGCTCGAGAAGCGCGACGTGAAGAGACGGTACGCGAGCTTGGCGTTGGCGATCGCCGCCCTGCCCTTCAACATCTTGAGGCGGTCGCGATCTCCGGGACGTGCTGCCTTGATCATCGCGTCGAGGCGTTTGTCGACCTCGGTGTCCACCCGGCTCACGAAGAAGCTCGCGACGGAGAAGATTCCATCGAGCGGCTCGCCACGTGCGACGCGCTCCTCGAGGCCGCTCATGTATGCGTCGATGACTCGTGCATGGGCATCGAGTGAGAAGAGCAGCGTGATGTTGACGTTTACGCCGCGCGCGATCAGATCCCTCACCGCCAACGCTCCCTGCTCCGTTCCGGGAACCTTAACCAGGACATTGGGGCGATCCACCTCTTTCCAGAGGCGGCATGCCTCTTCGACGGTCGGCCCGGATTCGTTGGCGACCGAGGGAGACACTTCGATGGAGACGTATCCATCGCCGCCCCTCGTCGTCGCGAACACTCCGCCAAAGATGTCGCAGGCCTGCTGCACGTCGGTGGTCTCGACAATCTCGAACAATCGCTTGGACGGCAGGCCGGGGTCGGCGGAAGACAGCTGCTCGTCATATGCGTCCCCTTCTGCCAGCGCCTTGTCGAAAATAGTCGGGTTGGACGTCATTCCCGTGAGGGCGTCTTCGCGGATGCGACGCTCGAGGTCGCCGTTGTGCAGCATCGTCCGGTCGATGCTGTCGAGCCATATCGACTGGCCCTGATCATGAAGCTGCTCAAGCCGGTTCGCTGCCATCTTTCCTCCTTCTCCCAATTTAGCGGGGGAGACGGGCCCGCGCTTCTGACGCGGCCATAAACCAAGGCGGAAACAAGATCAACCGAGAAAGACACAGATCTGTGCATTTCTCGGTTGATCGTTGGTGACCTGACCCGCCCGGCTGCCATCGCGAGCTTAGTGAGTGCTGAGGAGGATCGCTCCGCCGACGTGGTTGGTGCCGAAGCGAGTCGTGGCATCCATCGCGCCGAGGTACTCGATTCGCTTCAGAATCGCGGCGCTTATCGTCTTCAGCGAATCGAGGCCACCAAAATGCACACCGTCGAGGTAGATCTCGGCCCGAGTCGGGACTGACTCGCGGACCGAAGTTGCGCCGCGAGAGCGCAGAAAAGCCGGCCGGAGCTCAGCGATGAGGTCATACGCATTCCACGCGCGGGAGGCATCCGCCTGCGCGATTTCCTCTGCCGTGATGACGTTGCTGTTCTGTATCGGGAACTGCGACGGAATCGCCCGGGCGCACCCGACGATGGCAGCCGCACATAAAACAAGAGTTGGCAGCGTGAGACGCGACATGAGAGGGTATCGATTGGCGTTCGATTCAATATACCGGGCGATTTTGTAAGGCGGCCAATCACGTCCCGCCAGTGGCTCTGCCCACTCGTAGGAACAATGGCCAGGAGATGACCCGTCTGTGGGCGTCGCCGCCCCAAACGCGCCTCAACGTTTCCTCCACGGGCGCTACCGGATCCTTTCCCAGCTCGGCGGCGTAGCGCGCCGTCGCCGACCACGTCCGGAGATATCCGGCTAGTTCCAGCAGTGTCCAGCGCTGCTCGAGAGTGAATGCGGGCGCCTTCACTTCAGCGAAAGGGAATTCAATTGTCCGGTATCCGTCAAGGAGCAGCTGCCTCTCGGGCAGCCAGTATTTCTCGATCGTGCCGCGATTGTACTCATACACGATGGAGTTCGCTTCGTTGCCTTCGATGACTGGATCGCCATAGCCCCATACCGCGACCACACCGTATGGCTTGGCGACTCGTCGAGCTTCATCGAAGAACCGACGAGCATCGACCCAATGAAGTGCCTGGGCTACACAGACAATGTCAGCTGAGTGGGACTCGAGCCCGCTCGCCTCAGCAGGGGCTACGCGATATTCGATTCGGGGATGCGGCTCAGCCTGTGCGAGCTGCGCCGAGCTTGCGTCAGTTGCAATTACCAGTTCGAAGCGAGAAGCAAGCCCGCGCGCCGCCTGACCGCTGCCGGTCGCGCAATCCCAGGCGAGCCGTTTATCCAAAGCGACGTCGGCCAGCCAATCGAACAGCTGCGGTGGATAGTCCGGCCGGTATCTGGCGTAGAGTGACGCCTGCGCTGAGAACTGATCCCGGAACGACGGAGCGGTCAGAAATCCCGCTTCTTCATCTCGCTGAAGAATTTTGACGTGGCATCGCGCTCTCGGAGCGTCGCTTCGTCCGTGGGATCGTCCGGAACATTGGGGTCGTATTTCTTTCCGAATCCCTTCGGAACCTTGGAGAGTGTCCCGGACTTAGCGGCGTTCTTCTTCGCGAGAGCGGCGAGCTTCTTCCTATCCATTTGCCAGCGGGGTGAAGGATGGTGTACGAGGTCTTGGGACGTGAGAAAAATATATGGTGTGATATCGGCCGTCTGCGGCTTCCAACCTTTTTTGCCGGCGCTTTGTCATGGAAAAAAAACGAGCGGAGAGGACCACTTCCCCGCTCGTTCGACAATCCGACGGAGCCGCAGCCACTCAGCTAAATGCCTATCCGCACTCCGAGAATCCGCAGACGTGGCACTTGGAGCATCCCTCGGCGAACTCAAGCGACGATCCGCAGTCGGGGCACGTGCCCATAAAGGATTGATCGCGATTCACTGAATCGAAGGCATACTGTGACTGGGTGCCTCCCGCGCTTCCGGCGGGTGCCGGCGCGCTTACGGGAGAGCCCGGCGCGGGCTGACCAGTGCTCGGCTCAGCGCGAAGCAGCTCCTGCTGAACCCCCTGCTTCTCGCGCATCCAATTCTCCAGCGCGATGCCGATTGCGTCCGGAACGGAGAGGACCTTGGTCGGTCCGAGCCCAATCGCCCTGTCGGATGCAATCCCGCGCAGCTGGCGATGAATCGCCTGTATAGAGATTCCCGATCGAAGCGCGAGCGAGATAAGTCGACCGATGGCTTCGACGTCGGCCATCGCCGCGCCACCTGCCTTGCCGAGGTTGATGAACACCTCGAAGGGCTGTCCTCTGTCGTCCTCGGTGATGTTCACGAACATCGTTCCGAGCGGCGTCTCCATTCGCGAGGTCGTTCCGCGCAGCGTATCCGGCCGCGCTCTCTTTTGCCGTCGCTGGAGGTTCTCGGCCTCCGCGTCGAACAGCTGCTTGCGCAATCGCTCGATCTCAGCGTCGAGCTCCGCGATCGTTCCCTTCAGGTCGCCCACTTCACCGCGCATGTCGGTGCCGCTGCGCTCAGCCTTGGCCTTGTTCGTCGCGCCCGTTGAAAGCACCTGATTGTCGCGTGAGCCATCACGATAGACGGTCACGCCCTTGCACTTCAGCTCGTACGCAAGCTCGTAGATCGCGCGCACGTCGGCGGGCGTCGCGCTGTGCGGGAAGTTCGTCGTTTTCGAGATCGCCGAGTCGCAATTCTCCTGGAAAGCGGCCTGCATCCGCACGTGCCATTCGGGAGTGATGTCGTGAGCTGTCACGAACACGCGCTGCCACTTCTCAGGCACTTCGTCGAAGTGGATGTGTCCCTGTCTCGCGATCTCCTCGATCAGATCGTCGGAATACCATCCCTCGCTCTTCGCTAGCGCCAAGAAATCCTCGTTGACGTCAGGCATCATCACGCCCGCCTGATTGCGCATGAATGCAACAGCGAACAGCGGCTCGATTCCCGATGAGCAGCCGGCGATGATCGAGATCGTTCCGGTGGGCGCGACAGTATTCACGTTGCAATTGCGAAGCAGCTGCATTGGCCGGATGCGCTTTCCACTCGCATCGCGCGCGCAGGTCTCGTCGGGCCCCCAGATGGAGCGAGCCCATTCCGGGAACGGTCCCCGTTCGTTTGCCAGCCGCTCGCTTTCCCGCTTTGATTCGATGTCGACGAATCGCTGCAGCTGGCGGCCAAACTCAACGCCTTCGTTCGTGTTGTATGGAATCCCGAGCCTGACGAGTGCGTCGGCGAATCCCATCACCCCGAATCCGATGCGACGGATCCGTTTCGACAACGCGTCGATTTCGGGCAGCGGGTACTTGTTGACGTCGATGATGTTGTCGAGGAACCGAACGGAGAGATGGATGTCCGCGCGAAGAGCATCCCAGTCCATCTGACCGTCTATGACGTAGTAGCCGATGTTGATCGAGCCAAGGTTACAGACGTCGTACGGAAGGAGCGGTTGCTCGCCGCACGGGTTTGTCGCCTCGTACTTGCCGACGTGCGGAACGGGATTGTATCGGTTTGCTTCGTCGATGAAGAAACAGCCGGGCTCTCCGGTCCTCCATGCGCCGTCGATCATCTTGTCCCACACCATCCGCGCCTCGAGCCTCCCCGCCGGCTTGCCGCTCGAGTGATCGATCAGATCGTATTCCCTGCCCTCCTTCACCGCCTGCATGAACTCGGAGGTAACGGCGACCGAGATGTTGAAGTTCGTCACCTGGGACAGGTCTTCCTTGCAGGCGATAAACTGCATGATGTCGGGATGATCGACGCGAAGAATTCCCATGTTCGCGCCACGGCGGGTACCACCCTGCTTCACGGCGTCGGTGGACGCATCATAAAGCTTCATGAACGACACGGGACCCGAGGCGACGCCGGTGGTTGACCTGACCATTGAGCCAGACCCACGGAGACGCGAGAAGCTGAATCCGGTGCCGCCGCCCGACTGATGAATGAGCGCCATCGATCGCAGCGTGTCGTAGATGCCGTCGCGGCCGTTCGAGAGTGCGTCGTCGACTGGCAGGACGAAGCACGCGGAGAGCTGGCCGAGAGGTCTGCCGGCGTTCATGAGCGTGGGTGAGTTGGGCTCAAAGCGTCGCTCGGTCATCAGCAGGTAGAACTTCTCCGCCAGATCCGCGACCCCGCTGTCGCCCGCGCCATAACGCCGATCCGCCTCGGCAACAGTGCGCGCCACCCTCCAGAACATTTCTTCTGGCTGCTCGGTGGGCTTGCCCGAAGCATCCTTTATCAGGTAGCGCTTTTCGATGACGGTTAGCGCGTTCTGATTGAGCTGGGCAGCTCCCGAGGGTGGGGTGACTGGGATGGGCATTAATACAACTCTCCGCAGGTGTAAAAAGATGTCAAGAAACAATCACGATCAAACGATTCCCGCGCACGGCTGAAGTAACAACCGGCGCGGGGGAAGCAACCTATCCGTATTCGTGTTTCCGCGCCAGTACTAAGCTAACCCCTTATGTTTCATAAGGTTATGTAATCCACATCACGAATGAAATTCGCGGCCTCGCATTTTTCCCTTGGCCCGTTAGGATCTTGTCCAGCAACACGTGTCGAAGAGGGTTTTTCACCGGGTCAGGGCGCCAGAAAGAGACCGCGAAAGGATACCGAAACCTACATCAAAAGGCGGACCCGAATGCAACGTAGAGCGACATTCGCTTCGCGTGAGCGAATTCACGCCCGCGCACGGGAGCCGCGACGCCCAGCCGGAATCGAGCGGCGACGTCGTACTGCAACGCGGTGTCGAGATACAGCTCTGCTCCCGACGAAACCAGCGTAGGACGGCTGGAAACCGGGCCGGCGCAGACCGAGGCCACGTC
>WNGF01000062.1_pt1 | contig 128477 bp, 107 predicted proteins | sample 5400641 | NCBI WGS metagenome assembly WNGF01 (sample SAMN13153371, study PRJNA577476) | soil metagenome | isolation source: 80 cm soil or saprolite under grassland replicate 2 | place: USA:California | collected 2016-06-15 | reverse complement strand
GACCACCGGGTCATCGGGGTAGACCCGGGTCGCCAGGTCCCACAGCCGGTCGCCGCCCCGGCGTCCAGCGATCGCGACCTCGCCTCGCAGCACCATGAACCCCAGCAGTTGCGTGACGTTGCGGTTGTTGGTCCACCCGGTCGACCGCCACGGCACCTTGCAGGCGTCCGGAAGATCGCGCGACGGCAGCGGCCCCGAGGAGCCAAGCCGATCAAGGATGTCCAGACGACACGCGTCGTTGGCCCGCACCCAGTCGCGCTGGGACGCCCGCCAGCCGGGCAGCTCCCCGCGCTCGGCCCGCTCCCAGTGGGCCATGTCCCCGCGGTAGAGCGCCAGGTCTTCGCTGGGCCGGATCATCGCCCGCAGTTCCAGCAGCGTCCGGTCCGCGAGTGCGGTGTCCAACTCGGCTGGCGAGTACGACGACCCAAGGCGGCTCCAGGCCACGAGATCGGCACTCGGCGCGATCGCGGCGGTCGGATCGATCTGGAGCAGCGTCAGCTGGCGCACCACGTCGAGCAGCTCGGTCGGCCGCGGGCGGTCCAAGAGCTGCGCGCGCACGGCAATGCGGCGCGCGTCGAGGCGGGAGAGCTCGTGGACGGTCACGACTCGAGGTTATCGGACGGGTCCGACCGGAAGCCATCTCCCGATCGGAGCCCGATGTCGATCGCGGCGATGTGGACGGTGGCTTCGTAGCGCACCTAAGGGCGAGATGGGCGGTGAGGGGCGGCACCAGCGTGGGAGGGGTGGGACGGTGACGACGGTTGGGCCGGGCGGGGTCCCCTCGGAGCGACTGATTTGCGGGCGCAGCCGGAGCGGACGAGGGGACCCCGCCCGGCCCACCCCCGCCGCAGCGCAGGTCCCAGATCCGGCGACCACCACGAAGCCCATTCTCGGCACATGAGCACAACCTCCTGGTGGCGTTACGATGGGCAGGCCTTGTGAAGGAGGGCACAAGATGGCGGAGCTCTCGAGGCCCGTCGGGCTTGGGCTGGCTGCTCGGGGCAGGGTCGCTGACGCCGTCGCGTGGGCACAGCAGGCCAGGCGGGCGGGACTCGACTCGGTCTGGGTGCATGACAGCTATTTCGAGCGCGACGCTGTGACCTACATTTCGGCGATCGCCTCTCAGGTCGGCGGCATCCGTGTGGCGATGGGCGCGCTCAACCCGCTGACCAGGCATCCTGTGCTCGTGGCGATGACCGTCAGCGCGATCGACGACATGGCGCCGGGACGGGTGATCCTCGGGATGGGGACCGGGCTGCCGCTGCGGCTCGCGCAGATGGGCATCCCCTACAGCCCGGGGGCGGGGGTCGAGGCGGTCAGCAGGGCGATCGACACCATGCGGGCGCTGTGGAGTGGCGAGCGGGTGCCGCCCGGCGCACCTGGCCTCCCGCCGGTGCAGCCGATGTTCCCCCCCGTCCACCGCGTGCCCGTCTACATTGCCGCCTACCGCTCGGCCTTCCTCGAGCTGGCGGGCCGGAAAGCCGACGGCTATCTCGCGCGTCCGGCCGAGTCGGTTCCCTCTCTGCGCAGGATGCTGGTGACCTTGCGCGCCGCGGCGGTCGCGGCCGGGCGGCCCGAGGACGCGGTCGAGGTCGCCGGCTACCTGCTCACTCTGGTCGACCGGAGCCGCAGGGAGGCGCTCAACCGGGCCAAGCGCGAGCCCTTTGTGATCTACATGATGAGCGTGCAGTCCGACCTGGCGATGCGGCGCGCCGGGCTCGACCCCGAGCTGAAGGACCGGATCGCCGAGGCCTGGCGCGCCGAGGACTATCACCGCGCCGCGAAGCTGATCCCGGACGATCTGCTCGACGCCTTCATGCTGTGCGGCACCAGGGAGGAGGTCGCGGAGGGCGCGGCCGCCTATCACCGGGCGGGGATGGGCCTGCCGCTGCTGCAGCCGGTGCTCCAGACCGAGGATCAGGTGCGCGAGGTGCTGGCGGCCGCGGTGGAGTACGGCGAGGCGACCCCAGCCCGTGCCGCCGCGGCCGGTGCCCGGGAGGACCGAGCCCCGGCCGGAGCCAGGGACGCGGGCGCCGGAGCCGGGGACGCGGGCGCCGCTGACCCGGCCGCGGCGGCCACCCGGGGTCCGGCGGTGAGGGAGCGGCGCCTCGCGGCCGCCGGCTTGGGGCGGCGGCTGGCCGCTTGGTTCGAGATCGTGCGGCCGTTCAGCTTCACGGCCTCGGCGGTGCCGGTGGCGGCCGCGGGTGCCCTGGCCGCGCTCGACGGGCGGCTGGACTGGCCGCTGCTGGTGGCCGCGCTGGTCGCGGCGGTGCTGCTCCACGTGGGCACTAATGTCACGAACGAGGTCTACGACGTCCGCAAGGGCATCGACAGCATCACCTCGCCGCGCGCGAGCCACGCGCTGCTCAAGGGCCGGCTCAGTGAGCGGGAGGCGCTCGGCCTGGCGGCGGCCGCGTTCGCCGCGGCCGTGGCGGTCGGGCTCTGGCTCGTCGCGGTGCGCGGCTGGCCTGTGGCCGTGCTCGGCCTGCTGGGTCTCGTCGGCGGGTTCGGCTACACCGCGCCGCCGCTGGAGTACAAGTTCCACGCGCTCGGCCCGCCGCTGGTCTTCCTGCTGATGGGGCCGCTCATGGTGGTCGGTGCCTACTACGTGTCGAGCGGCGCGTTCACCTGGACGGCGCTGGTGGTCAGCCTTCCCGTCGGTCTGCTGGTCACTGCGATCCTGCACGGCAACGAGTGGCGCGACGTGAGCGAGGACGCCCGCGCGGGGATCTCGACGCTGTCGGTCCGGGCGGGCCGCGCCTTCGCCCACGAGCTGTACCTGGCGCTGGTGATCGGCGCCTACCTGGTGCTCGCGCTGGCGGTCGCGGTCGGCGTCCTGCCCCCGCAGAGCCTGCTCGCGATGCTGTCGCTGCCGCTGCTGGTGCGGGCGATCCGCGCCTCGGAGCTGGGCGCGACCGGGCAGCAGCGGGCCATCGCCATGATCGACCTGGAGACCGCGCAGCTCCACGCCGCCTTCGGGTCCCTGCTGGTGGTCGGCCTGGTGATCGCGGCCGTGGCGCGATGAGGGCCCGCCGCGCCGGTGAGGGTCCGGACCTCCTGCTCGCCGCCGGACTGGGCGCCGCCTACGCAGCCTTCGCGCTCACCTTCCGCGGCCGGCGCCGTGCCTTCTGGCAGCGCATGACCGCGACCGGCCTCGCGCTCGGCAGCCTCGCGCTGGCCACCGAGCCGGAGCTGCGCCGGACGCGGGTCCGCGGCCGCGACCTGGTGACCGGCCTCGCATCGGCCGCCGGGCTCTACGGCGTCTTCCTGCTCGGCGACCGCGCGGCCCGCCGTCTCGTGCCGGACGCAGGCAGACAGATCGGCGACGTGTACGCGCTGCGGGAGCTCGGCCCCGCCGCCGAGCTGGCGACCCGCCTCGCCGTGGTGATCGGGCCGGCCGAGGAGCTGTTCTGGAGGGGCTTTGTGAACGCCCGGCTGGCGCGCCGCCTCGGCCGCTGGCCGGGTGCGGCCGCCGGCTCGGTGGCCTATGCGGGCGCGCACGCCGCCACCGGGAACTTCACCCTCTTCGGCGCGGCCGGCGTCGCCGGGGCGTACTGGTCCGCGCTGGCCGCGGCGGGCATGCCCATGGCGGCGCTGGTCGTCAGCCACGTCGCATGGGATCTGCTCACGTTCCTGGTGGCGCCGACCGCGCCCAGGCAGCCACCGCCACTGCCCCCGGCGTGAGGGCCGGCGCCGCCACGCCGGTCGTCGGGCCGGAGGTGGAGGTGGCGGTGGGGAGCGACACGACGTGGGCGTACAGCGCCTGCCCCCGCAGGCACGGGGAAGGCTGGTCGCAGGGGCAGGCGATGCGGGTGGCCCTGCTCCCGAGCGAGCACGGCTCGGAATCGTGCTCGATGAGGCCGAGCGGGTGCGGATAGGGCCGGTCGCCGCCGACGATCAGCACGGGAAGGCCGCCGACGGTGGCGCGGGCGTAGACCGGCCGTCCCGCGCGGGCGCGCGGCGGGACCCGGTGCCGCACGACGCGCGCGTGGGGTCCGCTGGAGCGGGTCACCGCGCGCTGGGTCCGCCCGGGAGGGCGTGGCTGGCACGGCCCTGGGCGGGGCCGCGCTATCAGGTAGTGGCCGTACAGCGGATCGGCGACCTCGAGCCGGCGGGCGGCCGTGCCGACGTCGGCCAGGCGCAGCAGGGCGGTCGTGACGCGCGGGCGGACGCCGCCGTGCTCGTTCCGGTGCCGGCAGTAGGCGCAGCGCCAGATGTGAACGGGCCCGACGCCGATCGCGGGCCAATGACAGAGCTCGCACGAGGGGAAGTGGAATTCTTCATCGGGAATATGCGGGTAGACGGGGCAGCCTGGGCAGAGCACGCGGCGGGCCTGGGCGATCGAGGTCTCCATGAAGAAAAACTATGCGCCCGGGTGCCGCCTGTCAAAGCAATAGTGGGGGGAAATTGCCCGGCAAACAGTATTCCCCAAGCAGGTCATAGGCATCTAGCGAGCAACAGCGGTCGAAACGGTTGGTGATTCCGGAGGACGGCCGGGCGCGCTACCCTGGGGTGCCGGTGAGGCGGGGGGATGTGGAACTTTACCCTTTGACCGGAGCCGTGTGGCTTCGGACCCGGGCTTCCACCGATCGCCCCCGCCTCACCGAAATCCGCCTACCGCAGCCGTGCGCGCACGGCCAGTGCCGCCTCCACCATGTTGCGCAGGGCGGGGACGACCTCGGCGTAGTCGCGGGTCTTCAGGCCGCAGTCGGGGCTGACCCAGGCCTGGCCGGGCTCGAGCACCCGCAGCGCCTCCTCGAGCAGGTCCTGCACCTCGGCCACGGTCGGCACCCTCGGCGAGTGGATGTCGTACACGCCCAGCCCGATCTCCTGCGGGTAGCCCGTCTCGCGCAGGTCGCTGACCAGCTCCATGCGGGAGCGGGCGGCCTCCACGTAGGCGACGTCGGCGTCCAGCGCGGTGATGGCGTCCAGCACGTCGCCGAACTCCGAGTAGCACATGTGGGTGTGCACCTGCGTGTCGTCGCGCACGCCCGCGGTGGCCAGGAGGAATGCGGTGACGGCCCAGCCCACGTAGTCGGCGCGGCGCTCCCTGCGCAGCGGCAGCTTCTCGCGCAGCGCCGGCTCGTCGACCTGGATCATCGCGATGCCGGTGGCCTCGAGGTCGCCGACCTCGTCGCGCAGGGCGAGGGCGACCTGGCGGGCGGTCTCCGCCTTGGGCTGGTCGTCGCGCACGAACGACCAGGCCAGCATGGTCACCGGGCCGGTCAGCATGCCCTTGACCGGCCTGGAGGTCAGGGACTGCGCGTACCGGCTCCACCGCGTGGTGATCGGCCCCGGGCGCCAGACGTCGCCGTAGAGGATCGGCGGCCGCACGCACCGCGACCCGTACGACTGCACCCACCCGTGCTCGGTCGTGGCGTAGCCCTCGAGCTGCTCGGCGAAGTACTGGACCATGTCGTTGCGCTCGGGCTCGCCGTGGACCAGCACGTCCAGGCCGAGGTCCTCCTGCAGCCGCACGGTCTTGCTGATCTCGGCCCGCATGCGGGCCTCGTACTCCGCTTCGTCGATGTCGCCGCGGCGCAGCGCCGCCCGGTTCGCGCGCACCTCGGAGGTCTGCGGGAACGAGCCGATCGTGGTCGTCGGCAGCAGCGGCAGCCTGAGCCGGGCGCGCTGGGCCTTTCGCCGCACGTCGTAGGAGCTCGCGCGGTGCAGGTCGCCCTCGCTCACGCCGGCCAGTCGCTCGCGCACGGTGCCGTTCCTGGTGTGGCGCGAGGCCCGGCGCGCGTCGAGCGCCCGGCGGTTGGCCTCCAGCTCCGCGGCGATCGCCCCGCTGCCCTCGCGCAGGCCGCGGGCGAGCGCGACCACCTCGTGGACCTTCTGGCGGGCAAAGGCGAGCCACGGGCGGACCTCGGGGTCGAGCCGGGTCTCGGCCTCCAGGTCGAGCGGCACGTGCTGCAGGGAGCACGAGGTGGACGCGACCACCTCGCCGGCCAGGCCGAGCAGGCTGGTGAGCAGCGCGAGCGTGCGCTCCAGGTCGGTCACCCACACGTTGCGCCCGTCGACGACCCCGGCCACCAGCGTCTTGCCGGGGAGCCCTCCGGTCGAGCCGAGCAGCGCGAGGTTGTGCGCGCCGCCGCGGGTGAAGTCGAGCCCGACACCCTCGACCGGCGCCTTGGCGAGCGTGCCCAGCGCCTCGCCGAGATGGTCGAAGTAGCTCGTGACCAGCAGTTTCGGTCGGTTGGCGCTGTGCCCGAGGCGATCGTAGGCTGCTGCGAGCGCGTCCAGCTCCTCAGGGGAGCGGTCCTGTGCGAAGGCGGGCTCGTCGAGCTGGACCCACTCCGCCCCGGCCGCCTCGAGCTCGTCCAGCAGCTCGACGTACACATCCAGCAGCGGGGCCAGCAGCGAAAGGCGGTCGAAGCCGGCGGGTGCGCCGGTCGCGGGCTTGCCGAGCACCAGGAAGGTCACCGGGCCGAGCAGCACCGGCCGGGTGGCGATGCCGAGCGCCCTGGCCTCGGCCAGCTCGCCGAGCGGCTTGCTCGCGTCCGGCTCGAAGCCCGTGCCCGGCCCGAGCTCCGGTACGAGGTAGTGGTAGTTGGTGTCGAACCACTTGGTCATCTCCATCGCCGCCACACCCCGCCCCTGGTGGCCCCGGGCCATGGCGAAGTAGCGGTCCAGCGCGCCCGCGGGCGTGCGCGGAAAGCCGGCGCGGAACCGCTCGGGCACGGCGCCGACCAGCACCGCGGTGTCGAGCACCTGGTCGTAGAGGGAGAAGTGGTTCGACGGGACCTGCGCAAGACCCGCGTCGTGCAGGAAGGTCCAGGTCTGGCGGCGGAGCTCGGCAGCGGTCCGCCCGAGCTGGTCCGCGTCGATCCGGCCGGCCCAGTACCCTTCGACGGCGGCCTTCAGCTCCCGCCGTGGACCGATGCGTGGAAAGCCGTGGATGGTGGAGCCTGTCATTGGGTGCCCTCCCTCGAGGCGCCTCGAGACGGTGGTCACGCGCGTGGCGTGGGCGGCCCAGGATCACCACGCCCATCCCGGCTGTCAAGCCCCGACCGCCGTCGAGGCCGCCAACCCGGGGCGCTCAGCTTTGCTCGCGCGCTGCCAGACGCTCGCGGAGGAAGTGCTTCTGCACCTTGCCGATGGGGGTCTTGGGCAGGGCGTCGACGACCTCGATCCGTTCCGGCCAGAAGTACTCGGTGACGCCTTCGGCGCGCAGGCGCGCACGGAGCGCCTCCAGCGTGGGAGGGTCGCCGTCGGGGACGACGACCGCGCAGGCGCGCTCGCCGAGGCCCGGATCGGTGTAGCCGACCAGCGCGATCTCGCGCACCTGGGGGTGGTGCTGGAGGATCGCCTCCACCTCCAGCACCGGGATCTTGTAGCTGCCGCGGATGATGAGGTCCACGGCCCGGCCGACGATGCGGATCCCGCCGCGGCCGTCGGGCCTGGCCAGGTCGCCGGTGTCGAACCAGCCCTCGCCGTCGACGAGGCCGGCGTAGAGCTCGTCGCGCCGATAGTAGCCCAGGCACTGCGAGGCGCCGCGGACCAGCAGCCGGCCGATGCCGTCTGCGCTGCCGCCCGCGTCGACGCGCACCTCCATCCAGGGGACCGGGTAGCCGTCGCTGTGCGCCGCCCAGTCCGCCGGGTCTTCGGGCCGGGTGATGGTGACGGAGCCGTTCTCGGTCATCCCCCACAGCGCGTACAGGCGCACGCCGAGCAGCTCCCGTACCTGGTCGATGAGCTGCGGCCGGACGGGTGCCGAGCCGGTCACGGCGTAGCGGAGGCTGCCGCTCACCTTGCGGGGCCGCTCGCGTTGCGTGGCGAGCACCTCGACGAGCTGCTGGGGAGCGACGTAGAGGAAGGTCGCGCGGTGCTGGGCGACGAGGTCGAGCAGGCGACCGGGGTGCCACGGGTAGTGGTGGACGGCGGTCGCCCCCAGCACCAGCGGGGTCAGCAGGGTGTAGGTGAAGGCCGCCATGTGCGTCAGGAACAGGGGAGAGACCAGGACGTCGTCAGGGCCGAGGCGGAACGGCACGATGGGCGCGCGGGCGACGCCGTACAGGGTGTTGTAGCTGTGCAGGACGCCTTTGGGCTCGCCGGTGGTACCGGAGGTGAACAGCAGCAGTGCCGGGTCGTCCGGGCCGGGCGCGTGACGGTCGAGCTCGGCCGGGGGGTGCTCGTCCTCCCACCGGCGCTCGACGAAGTGCTCCTGGAAGCCGATGGCACCGGGGCGGGGCGGGCCGACGACCACCTGGTGACGCAGGGACGGCAGGTCGGCGGCGATCTCGGCGAGCATGCCGGCGTAGTCGAAGCCTTCGGCCTCGGCGGGGACGATGCAGACGCGCGTGCCGGTCCGCTCGAGCACGAAGCGCACCTCGCGCCGGCGGTAGGCGGGGATGAGCGGGCACACCACCGCTCCGAGCCGCATGCAGGCCAGCACGAGCGGCGGGATCATCCACCAGTTGGGGAGCTGGAGAGCGACGAAGTCGCCGCGACCGACGCCGAGGTCGAGCAGGGCGCCGGCGAAGCGGTCGCTGAGCCGTGCCAGCTCGGCCCAGGTGAGGGTGGTGGTCCCCGCGCCGTGGTGCATGATGAAGGCCGGCTTGTCGGCGCTGCGTTCCGCGGCGCGGCGCAGGTCGTCGAGGAACGTCTCGCCGCGCCACCATCCCCTGGCCCGCCATTCCCGCATCCGCTCCTCGGTCAGGTACGGTGCCGTGCTGGGCATGTGGGACCTCCTCCCAGACCGGGCCGTCCGGGGCGGAGCACCAGACGGCGCACCTCACCGGTCACGGCCGTGGCGCCAGTTCGTCGAGCGCGGCGGTCAGCACCGCGATGGCGCGCAGGTACTCGTCGATGCCGATGTGCTCGTCCTCGCCGTGGTCGAGCGCGCTGTCGCCTGGCCCGTACGCCGCCATGGGCACCCGCCACTGCTCTGCCACGGTGTTCATGTCGGAGGTGCCGGTCTTCAGTTTGTGCCGCGGCGCGGCGCCGTGCCGCCGGATGGCGGCGGACAGGCACCGCACCGCCGGGTTGCTACGCGCCACGCGCACGGCACGCACGCAGCGGACCACGGTCAGCTCGCCGCCACGGGCGCGCGCCCTGAGCGCGCCGAGGAAGGCGTCCAGGTCGAACCCGGGCGGGAGGCGGCAGTCGACCGCGAGCTGGGCCTCGAGCATGTCGCCGGCCATTGCGCGGAGCGTGGCGGCGGGCCGGTCGAAAGACAGGTGACCGCACCCGGGGCCGAGCAGCTCGAGCAGGTCGTGCCAGAACGCGGAGGCCGCCTCGGCCGCCTTCTCGGTGGGGGCGGTGGGGTGCGTGGAGTCGCGGCGCACCCGGTACTCCAGGTCGAGCTTGCCCTTGTAGCCGAGCACCACGGTGGACCAGCCGCTCGGCTCCCCGATGATGAGCACGTCGGGGGCGGGCAGGGTGCGGACCAGATGGTGGCCGCCGCGCGACAGCCACTCCTCCTCCACCGCGCCGACCACCCGCAGCGTGCCCGGGAAGCGGCGGCTGTTCGCGGCCGCGCAGATCATCGCCGCCAGGCACGATTTGGCGTCGACCGCGCCCCGCCCGTAGAGCCGGCTGGTGTCGCGGCGCACGGGCAGGGGCAGGTCGACGGTGTCCATGTGGCTGAGGAGCATGACGGCCGGGGCGTCCGCTCCGGCACACTGGCCGATGTCGCCGATGACGTTTCCGACCTCGTCGCGACGGGCGTCGAAGCCCAGCTCCCGCATGGCGGCCTGGAGGAAGCCGGCAAGCCGTTCCTCCTGCCCGGACGGGGACGGGATCGCCAGCATCTCATGGAGCAGATCCACGGCGCGGGCCGGGGAGGCCGTGGGGGCCGGGGGGGTCGTGGTCATGCCGTCCCCGCCACTGGCCGCAGCGCGACGGTGGTGCCCGCGCCGGCGAGCGCGCGGGCCAGGGGGTGCCCGCCGCGGCCGTCGGCGACCACCACCCGCGGAACGCCGCCGACCAGCGCGTCGCGCGCCGCGTGCAGCTTGCGGCGCATCCCGCCGGTCGGCCCGACCGGGCCGGGCGTTGCCTCGCCCGTGGCGGGCAGCTCGCAGCACGGCAGCAGGCTGCCCTGGTCGGCTGTGTCCCGCAGCACGCCGGGCGCGGCGGTCAGCAGCACCAGCCGGGTGGCCCCGAGCGCGACCGCCACCGCGGCGGCCACGCGGTCCGCGTCGACGTTGAGCAGCTCGCCGGGCGCTCCGACCGCCGGCGGCGACACCACCGGGGTGACGCCGGCGTCGAGCAGCAGGCGCAGCACGGCCGTGTTGACCCCGACGATGCGGCCGCTCAGGTCGTCGCGGACCACCACGGTGCGCCCGTCGACGATCGCGCGCTGCGCGGCGTTGCGTCGTGCGCGCAGCAGCCCCGCGTCGGCGCCGGTGAGGCCGACGGCCGGCACGCCGTGGGCGGCGAGCGCCAGCAGCAGCCTGGGCTTGGCGCGTCCGGCCAGGGCGAGGGTGAGCACGTCGACGGTGGCCGCGTCGCTGTAGCGGCTGGACGCGCCGGTGGCTGCGAGCAGGGTGCGCTGCGGTACACGGAGCTGGGCCGCGAGCCGCTCGATCTCGCTCGATCCGCCGTGCACCAGCACCACCTGCTCACCCTCGCGGCACAGCGCGGCGACGTCCGCGCAGACGCCGCCGGCCTGGATCGCCTCGCTCCCCCCGCACTTGACCACGGTCACGCTGGTCGTCACGGTGCCGTCCAACCTCCTCGGCTCAGATCGGGTGCAGGCCCGGGAACTCCAGCCCGAGCCGCTCCGGCCACTCCATGCGGATGTTGAGGCACTGCACGGCATTGCCGGCCGCGCCCTTGACGAGGTTGTCGAGCGCCGCGATCAGGGTCACCTGCCCGCTGGCGGCGTCGACCGCGAAGCCGACGTCGCAGTAGTTCGAGCCGAGAAGGATCTTCGGCTCGGGGTAGCGGTGGGTGCCGTGCCGGTGCGCGACCACGCGGACGAACGGCTCGCCCGCATAGCGCTCCCGGTACACGCGCCGCAGGGCCCGCTCGTCCAGCGGCGCGCTCGCGCGGGCGTGGCAGACGACCTGCACCCCCCGGACCGCCTCGACGCCCGTGGCGGTCATGCACACCTCGAGCCCGGTGAGCTGCGCCACCTCGGCCTGGTGCCGGTGGCCGAGCGGAGCGAAGACCCGCATGGCCCCGCTGCGCTCGGCGTGGACGTTGGCCGCGCCGGCGGCCGCGCCCGCGCCGCTCGAGCCGCTGCGGGCGTCGACCACGACGAGCGGCTCGATCAGGCCCGCGGCGGCCAGGGGATGCAGGGCGAGCGTCGCCGCCGTCGCCGTGCAGCCAGGCACGCTGATCCGGTCGGCGCCGCGCAGCGCCTCGCGGAACAGCTCGGGGCAGCCGGTCACGAACTCGGGCAACAGGTCGGGCGCGGCGTGCTCGACCCCGTACCAGCGCGCGTAGGTGGCCGGGTCGCGCAGGCGGAAGTCGGCGGACAGGTCGACGACCATCCCGGCGCGCGGCGCCAGCTTGGGCAGCAGGCGCATGGTGGCGCGGTGCGGGGTGGCAAGCAGCAGCACATCGCAGTCGTCGAGGTCTTCCTGGCCCCGGAAGGCGAGGTCCGTCTGGCCGCGCAGGTTCGGGTGAACGCCGTCCACGCGGCGCCCCGGCAGGCGCGTCGAGACCGCCTGCGTCACCGTGACCCTGGGGTGCCCGAGCAGCAGCCGCAGCAGTTCCCCGCCGACGTAGCCGGCGGCGCCGACGACGGCCGCCCGGATCACCCGCCAGCCCTCGCGAGCGCGTAGCCGACGATCGCGTCGGCGACGTCCACCCGGTCGCCGTGCGCCTGCTGGAAGCCCTGGAACTCCACGGCGTGGTTGACCTCGAGGACGCACAGCTCGCCGGTGCCGCTCTCGAGCAGGTCGACGCCCACCACGCCACCGCCGACCGCGGCGGCTGCCGCCAGCGCCAGCCGGGTGAGGTCGGCGTCGAGCGGGCACGGAGCGCTGCGGGCGCTGCGGGCGACGTTCGCCCGCCACCCGTCGGCGCGGCGGTAGGTCGCGCCGAGGACCTCCTCGCCGACCACGATGACGCGGATGTCGCGGCCCGGCTCGCCGACCAGCTCCTGGAGGTAGACGACGTGCTGCTGCGGGGAGGGCAGCGCCTGGCGGTGCTCGAGCACCGCCTGCGCCTCGTCCCGGTCGCGCAGGCGGGCCACGAGCCGGCCCCACGAGCCGACCAGCGGCTTGACCACCAGCGGGAAGCCGAGCTGCTCCGCGGCCTCGAACGCCGCCTCGGTGGTGAGCGCCACCGCGGTGCGCGGGGTCGGCACGCCGGCGCGCTGCAGCGCCAGGGAGGTGAGCAGCTTGTCGCCGCAGACGGCGATCGCCGCGGCCGTGTTGACGCTCGGCACGGCCATCGCCTCCAGCAGCCGCGCCCAGTACAGGCAGCGGGTGTGGGAGATCTCCCGGTTCAGCGCCACGGCGTACGGCGGCGTCCGCGCCGGCGCCAGCTCCACCCAGACCTGGCGTGTGTCGACGTGCTGGTACGGCACGCGGCGGCGCTCGAGCGCCTCGAGGATGCGCCGCTCCTCGAGGCGCACGCGGGAGGCCGCTACGGCCAGCGGCGCGTCCGGCGCCAGGCGCACGCTACTCGCCCCAGTCCTCCTCGATGTCGGGCGCCAGGGTGAGCTGCACCGGGTCGAGGCTGACGACCTCGAGCTCGCTCGAGCACTCTGGGCACTCGACGACCTCGCACAGCCGTGCCGGCTCGGGCAGCTCGACCTTGCCGTCGCACGCTGGACAGATCTGGATCATCCTGGCACCTCCATCGAAGTCGCGGCCGGCTGCCGATCCACCCGGGGCGCGCGCCACCCGCCGGTGAGGCGCGGCCGCGACAGCAGCGCGAGTGCCCGCGCGACGACGGCGCGGTGGTCGATGCCATAGCGCTCGAGCAGGTCGCGCTGCCCGCCGGGAGCATCGACGAAGACGTCGGGCATGCCGATGCGGGCGACGCGGGTCGGGGCCAGCTCGGAGAGGGTCTCGGCGACCGCGGCGCCGAGCCCGCCGAGGCGCCAGTGCTCCTCGACGGTGATCAGCGCGGCGCTGCGCTCCGCCGCGGCCACCAGCGCGTCGACGTCCAGCGGCTTGAGGGTGTGCAGGTTCAGCACGGCCGCGCCGACGCCCGCGGAGGCGAGGGTCTCGCTGGCCCGCACCGCGGCGAGCACCGGGTACGGCCCGCAGGCGACGATGGTCAGGTCGTCGCCGGGGCGCAGCGGCTGGGCGCGGCCGATCACGGGCGGCGCGGCGGCACCGCTGAGCGCTGGCGTCGGGTCGCGCCCGAGCCGCAGGTACACCGGTCCGGGCAGTGTCGTGGTCTTGCGCACGGCCGCCTCGGTCGCGGCGGCGTCCGCCGGCACCACCACCGTCATGCTCGGCAGGATCCGCATGATGGCGAGGTCCTCGAGCGCGTGGTGGGTGGGGCCGAGGTGCCCGGCGGCCAGCCCGCCGTGCGTGGCCGCGATGCGCACCGGGAGGGCGTTGTAGGCGATGTCGATCTTGACCGCCTCCAGCGCCCTGGTGCTGGCGAAGGTGGCCATGGTGTTGACGAACGGCAGCTTGCCGCAGGCGGCCAGGCCCGCTGCGACGGCCATGAGGTTGTGCTCGGCAATGCCGAGGTTGACGTAGCGGCCGGTCTCGTGCAGGTCGGTGCCGTCGAACAGCCCGGTGTCGCTGTCCAGGCAGACCACCCGCCGGTCGGCCGCCATCAGCGCGGCCAGGGCATCGCGGTAGGCGTTGCGGGTGGACCTGGCGTCCCCGCGGCCGGCGGTCATGGCGCCACCCGCTTCGCCCGGGCGCGCAGCACCGCCAGGGCGCGCTGCTGCTGGCGCTCGCCGAGCCGGGCGTAGTGGCTTTCGCGCCTGCCCTCGGCGAACGGCAGGCCCTTGCCCTTCACCGTGCGGGCGATCACCACGGTGGGCCGTCCCGGCTCGGCGGGCACCGAGCCCAGCTCGGCCAGCAGGCCTTGCAGGTCGTGACCGTCCGCCTCCCGCACCGCCCAGCCGAAGCTGCGCCAGCGCTCGGCGAGCGGCTCGAGCTGGATGACCTCCTCGGTCGCGCCGGTGATCTGCAGGCCGTTGCGGTCGACGACCGCGACCAGCCGGTCCAGCCCCAGGCTGCTGGCCGCCATCGCCGCCTCCCAGACCGAGCCCTCCTGCAGCTCGCCGTCGCCGAGCACCGCGAAGCAGCGGCGGCGCAGGCCGTCCAGGCGTCCGGCGAGCGCGAAGCCGGTCGCGAGCGGCAAACCGTGCCCGAGCGAGCCGGTCGGCATCTCCACGCCAGGCACTGCCGGCACCGGGTGCCCCATGAGCCGGCTGCCGGGCCGGCCGTACCCGGACAGCTCCTCGACGGGGAAGAAGCCGCGCTCGGCGAGCACGGCGTACAGGCAGATAGCGCTGTGACCCTTGCTGAGGATGAGGATGTCGCGGTCGGGTGCGTCGGGCGCGGCTGGGTCGACGCGCAGGACCGCGAAGTACAGGGCCGTGAGGATCTCCACGAGCGACATCGACCCGCCGAGGTGGCCGCCCTGCTCGCCGGCGCACATGCCGACGATGTGCTCGCGGACGCGGTGGGCGCGGCGCGCGAGCGCCGCGACGTCCACTGTGGGAGGGTCTTCGGCGGTGATGGCGGCCTCCCTTCCAGTGGCGTGGCGGAGGTTCCCGGTGCAGCTTAGCAAAGCCGGTCATTGCGCCAGGCCGGCAACGACGAAGTGCCCCGGCAGGTGCACGGCCAAGCCCTCGCGCACCGCTGCCACCAGCCACCTGCCCGGGCCCGGCCGCTCGTCCGGGCGGGCCAGGCGGATGACGGAGCGCCGCTGGTCGAGCAGGGTCGCACCGGCGGAGAAGTCGCCGACCAGGGCGCTGCCCGCCGGGACCAACCGGGTGCGGCTGACGCGGACGCCCGCGTCGGCGAGCCGGCCGAGCAGGTCGCCCTCGTCCAGCAGCGGCCACCAGTCGTCCGGGTGGACGACGATGCCGTCGGCCGAGCCGCCGTGCCACTCGCACTGCGCCGCGGCGGCCAGCAGCGTGCGCGCCACCGTGGCGCGCGGCTCGGCGTGGCGCAGGCCCGGCGTCCTGCGCAGGCCCAGGATCCCGTCGCCGCCGTCCCCGTTGAGCAGCACGTCGTTCTCTACCGTGCCGAGCCGCACCAGCAGCCGGAAGTCGATGAAGCTCGCCAGGGCGGCGGGATCGGCGAGCACCTCGTCAGGCACGCGCACGGAGGCTGGGATCGTCTCCACCCGGGTCGACGCGACACCGACGTGGAAGCTCGCCTCCGGCGTGCTCGCGGAGCCGGCCGTCTCGCCGCCGGGAGCTGGGGTCTCGCGGGCGAAGGTAACCTCGTCGAGGCCGACCACGGCGCGGCGCAGCAGGTCGCGCACGCGGTACCGGGGGCGCCGCCGCGACGGCGGGAACAGCTCGGTGATCGCGGCGCGCAGCTCGACGGCGGCCTCGTCGCCCATGCGCGCGTAGGCGAGCGCGAACTCCTCGCCAGGGCTTCGCCGGGTCAGCTCCGGGTCGTCCAGCACCACCCGCACGTCGGGCCAGCCCCCGGGAGCTGCCCCGGACGGCTCACACACCCTGGGCCCTCCCGCCGTCGACCACCTGGACCGTGCCGGTCACGAACGAGGCCCGCCGGCTCGCCAGGAACGCCGCGACGGCGGCGACTTCCTCGGGCAGGGCGACGCGGCCGAGCGGGATGCCGGCGGCGGCGGCGAGCCGGCGCAGCCCGTCCTCGGGGTCGCCCTCCAGCTCGCCCAGGAGCGGCGGCGTCGCGGTGTACCCGGGTGCCAGGACGTTCACGGTGATGTCGCCAGCTCCCAGCTCGCGCACGAGCGTCTTGGCGTAGCCGACCAGCCCGGGCCGGACAATGTTGGACAGGGCGAATCGCGGGATGGGCTGCCGCACGGTCTCGCTGGCGACGAGCACCACCCGGCCCCAGCCCGCGCGCCGCAGGTGCGGCAGCGCCGCCTGCACCAGGCCGATGTGCGCGAGCAGCGCCAGCTCGACGGCGGCGCGGTAGCCGTCCAGGTCGAAGGCGTCGGTGGGGCCCGCCGGCGGTCCCCCCGCGTTGCTCACCACGACGTTCAGCGCGCCGTGCTCGGCCGCGACCTGCTCGACCCAGTCGCGCACCGCCGCACCGTCGCGCAGGTCCAGCGCACGCGCGCTCACGTGCCCCGGCGCGACCGCGGCCAGCTCGCCGCGGGCGGCCTCCAGCCGCGCCGGGTCGCGGCCGCAGATCGAGACGGCTGCCCCCTCGCGCAGCAGTTCGCGGGCGACGGCCAGGCCGATGCCCGAGGACCCCCCGCCGATCAGCGCGGTCGCGCCAGTGAGCCCGAGATCCACGTCAACCGCCTCCGAGGTAGCCGTAGCGCGCCAGCAGCGGCAGCGCCAGCGCGGTGACCACGAGCCGCTGCGGGCGCGGCAGGCCCTGGCGCCAGGCGCGGTCCTCGCGCAGCGCCACGACGCCGCGGCGGAAGCGGTCGGGGTTGCCGGTCACCGTGTGGTTCTCTCCCAGCTCCACGGTGCCGTCCGCTCCCACCGGGTTGGCCGCCGTCCGGTCGACCAGGGCCAGGATGCGGGCCACGCTGGCGTGCGGATCGGCGGTCAGCTCCTCGTAGCGCAGGCGCAGGGACGCTTCGCGATGGGCCCGCGCGACCGCCTCGGCGGCGAGGTTGAACCCCAGCCAGCAGGCGGTGCTGTTCACTGCCCCGCGGCGCCCGGTGTAGTCCTTGGGCCGCAGCCACGACCAGGCCACCCCGCGCGGATCGCGCACCAGGTGGAGGTATGCCGGGCGCACGCCATCGAGGTGGGCGAGCAGCGCCGCGTCGGCGGCGTACTTGGAGCTGTCCACGATCACCTCGGCGCCGGTGAGGCGCGCGACGGCGTGGTAGGTGGCGCCGAGCGTGGCCGCCCAGGTGCCAAGGGGCGGGCGCCGCAGCACCCTCCAGGTGTGCCGCGTGCGGAAGTGGCGCTGCTGGCAGGCGACCACCTCGGCGGCGTGCTCGAGCGGCGCGCGCGTGGCAGGGCGGACCTCCTCGAGCACGCGCGACCACAGCGGGCACGACGCGAGCTCCCTGCCGCAGCCGCAGCGGGAGTTGCTGCCCCGGCCGAGCACCCCGTTGAGCCAGAGGTAGCGGAGCTCGCCGGCATGGACGACGCCAGGCGCCTGGGCGAGCACGTTGCCCAGCACGGTGCTGCCGCTGCGGCACCAGCCGGTGACGTACAGCACGCTCACGCGCAACGACAGCCCCTTCGCTCGCACCCTGCCGGGATTGCGCATCTTCTGCGCGCATGGGCGATTGAGAAAGAGTTATACACTACCGGAGTGGCCGTACGTCGCTGGCAGCTCCTGCCCGTCATCCTGCTGGGCACGTTCCTCGGCGCGATCGACCCCACGCTCGTCAACATCGCCTTCCCCGCTCTGCTGCACAGCTTCCCGCATGCCGGCCTCGCCGAGCTGGCGTGGGTGGTCAACGGCTACACCGTCGCGTTCACCGCGGCGCTGCTGCCTGCCGGCGGGCTCGCCGACCGTTTCGGGCGCCGCCGCGTCTACCTCATCGGCCTGGCGCTGTTCACGACCTCCGCGCTGCTGTGCGCAGTCGCGCCGACGGCGCCGCTGCTGGTCGCCGCCCGGGTGCTCCAGGGCGTCGGCGGTGGCACCATCACCCCGCTGGCGCTGACGCTGGCGATGCGGCACGCGCCCGAAGCGCGCCGCGGCACCGCGATCGGCCTGTGGAGCGCGACCCAGTCGGTCGCCTTCGCCATGGCCCCGTCGCTGGGCGGCGTCATCGTGAGCGCCTGGGGCTGGCGCACGGTGTTCCTGCTGCACCTGCCGCTCGGCGTGGCGGCGCTGCTGGGTGCCTTGTGGGTCGTGCCGGCCGACCCCCCTGAGCCGGGCTCGCGCCGGCTGCCGGACCTCGTGGGCGTCGGGCTGCTGGTCGGGGCAATCGGGCTGATGGCGGTCGCGATCGTGCAGAGCCACACGTGGGGTGCGGTGAGCTGGCGCACCGGGGCGACGCTGGCCGCCGCTGTGGCGCTCGGCGCCTGGCTGGTGCGCCGCTCGCTGCGCCACCCCAACCCCGTGGCGGACCTCGGGCTGCTGCGGGTCCGCGCCACCCGTCGGGCCAATCTGACGATGCTGGTGCTCGGGCTGGTGATGTTCGCGCTGCAGCTCGCCAACGTCCTGTTCCTCACCGGTGTGTGGGGCTGGACCGAGGCGCGCACCGGCGTCGCGATCACCCCGGGCCCGGTCACGCAGGCGTTCAGCGCGCTGCTCGGCGGCCGCCTCTGCAACCGCCTCGGGCAGCGCGCCGCCGCGCTGCCGGGCGCGCTGCTGATGGTCGGCGGCACCCTCACGCTCGCGCTCGCCACCAGCGGGCACGCCGACTACGGCCGCGTGTTCCTGCCAGCGCTGCTGGCCACGAGCGCCGCGATCGGCCTGCTGGTGACGGCGCTGAGCGCCGCGGCGGTCGCCGAGGTCCCACCCAGCCAGCTTGCCACCGGCACCTCGCTCTCGGTGACCTCCAGGGCCGTCGGCGCCACCGTCGGCCTCTCCCTGCTCGCCCTGGCCCTGTCGGGCATGCCGCCCGATGCCGCGGGCAGCTACCACCGGCTGTGGGGCGCCATGGCCGTGCTCGCCGCCGTGCTCGCGGCGGGCACGCTCGGCCTGCCCGGCCGGCGCTCGCGGCTGCCCGCCGACGTCCCCGTGCGGGCCACCTGACAGGTCCGCGGCAGACGCGGCCCAGTTGACCCCGACGACCGGGCCCTGCGTCTCTTGGGGGCCATGTCGTGGACGACAGCGGACCCCTGCACCTCCCCTCCTCCCCCGAGGACGGGCCATTCTTCCTTCTTGACATCGATCGCTTCTGGACCAGGTTGGGAGCTGTCATCCCAACGTGGGCTCGGGTGGAGTGATATCGCCCGACTTGTCGGCGTGAGCGTGCGGTTCCAGTCGTAGGTCAGGACGGGTGCCACAGGGCCTCGCCGCTCACCGGGTCGAAGAACGACAGCTCGTGGACGTCGACGGCGAGGTCGACCAGGTCGCCTTGGCGCACCCGGTGGTGAGCGGGGAAGCGGGCGACCACGCTGCCGCGCCCGGCCGGCGCCGGCGGCGCCTCGCCCGCCTCGCCCGCGGCGCCGGGGACTACCACCGCCGGCACGTCCACTGCGCAGGTCACCAGCAGCTCGGGGCCGAGGTGCTCCACACGGGTCACAACCAGGCGGAGGCGCCGGCGCGGCGGGACCGTCGTGGCGCCGCGAGCGTCGGTGACGTGCTCTGGCCGCAGCCCGATCACCACCGGCCTGCCGACGTACCGGCGCAGCCGTCCCGCGGGCGCTCCCGGGAAGCCGAGCCGCTGGTCGCCGATGGCGATCCAGGTGCCGTCGTGGTCGCGCTCGATGGCGCCGGCCAGCAGGGACATGCCCGGGGTGCCGAGGAAGCTCGCCACGAAGGTGTTGACCGGACGCAGGTACAGCGCCCGCGGCGTGTCCACCTGCTCCAGGCGCCCGGCGCGCAGCACCGCGATCCGGTCGCCGGTGGCCATGGCCTGGACCTGGTCGTGCGTGACGTAGATGGTGGTGACGCCGAGGCCCCGCTGGAGCTGCACCAGCTCCAGCCGCAGCCGGTCGCGCTGGGCGGCGTCCAGGTGGGTCAGCGGCTCGTCCAGCAAGAATACCGACGGCACCCGGACGGTCGCCCGGCCCACGGCGACCCGCTGCCGCTGCCCGGCCGACAGCGTCCTCGGCAGCCGCCCGAGCAGGCGGGACAGGCCGAGCACGCGGGACTCGGCCTGCACGCGCAGGTCGATCTCTTCCTTGGGCACGCGAGCTATCTCGAGACCGAAGCGGAGGTTGCGGCCGGCGGTGAGGTGCGGGTAGAGCGAGTCGTGCTCGAACACCATGGCCACGTGGCGCTCGTGCGGCTGGAGATCGTTCACCACCCGCCCGCCGATCGAGATCGTGCCGGAGCTGACCCGCTCGACGCCGGCGATCAGCCGCAGGGTCGTGCTCTTGCCGGAGCCGGACGGCCCCACCAGCGCGAGCAGCTCGCCGTGCCGGACGTGCAGGGTCAGACCGGCAACCGCCACCGAGCCGTCGGGGTGCACCCGTGAGACGTGCTCGAGCAGGACCTCCGCCATGGCCGGCCTCACCGCCCGCGACCACTGTGGGGCCCCTACCGCTATGAGGCCCTCACCGACTCATGCTACCCGGCCCGGCGCCCGGTGGCCCTTGAACATGGACGAGTCGTCCCGCAAACTCGAATTCCGTCTCCTTCCCGCTCACGGACAGGAGGAGGTCAAGCGATGGTTTCCAGCGGCGACCGCGTCCAGATCGAGTCCGAGAAGGTCGGGAGCGTCACGCGGACGGGAACGGTGACCTCGGTCGATGGCCGGATGATCACCGTGCGATGGGATACGGGCGGCCAATCGGTGTTCGTGCCGAGCGCCGGCTGCCTGCACGTCATCGGTCGCGAGGCGTCCGGCAGCCAGCACCCCGCACAGACCGCCTGACGGCCAGGCCGGGGGCGGGATCAGCCCGGGAGCGACTCCGCCGCCAGCAGGTCGTCCCAGGTCTCCCGGCGTCGCGCCACGGTGGCGACGCCGCTGGAGACCACGATCTCGGGCGGCCGCGGGTGGGTGTTGTAGTTCGAGGCCATGGTCATGCCGTAGGCGCCGGCGTCCAGGACCGCGATCAGGTCGCCCGGCCCGAGGTCGGGCAGGTCGGCGGCGCCGGCGAGCACGTCGGTGGACTCGCAGACCGGCCCGACCACCTCGGTCGGCGCACCGGCGCCGGCCGCGCGCACCGGCACGACCCGGTGCACGGCCTGGTACAGCGCCGGCCGCACGAGCTGGTGCATGCCGGTGTCGACCACCAGCATCCGCCCGGCGCTGCGGTGCTTGCGGTACAGCACGCGGGCGACCAGCGCGCCCGCCCGGCCGACCAGGTAGCGGCCCGGCTCGACGCCGAGCCGGATGCCACGCCCCGCGACCACGGGGGCCAGCGCCTCGGCGAAGGCCTCCGGCCCGGGCGGCCGCCGCCCGTCGTAGTCGATCGGCAGGCCGCCGCCGACGTCGAGCCAGTCGAGGTCGAGGCCGGCGGCGCGGCCCGCCTCGAGCACCTCCACGCCGGTCGTCGCGCCGGCCACCATCCCGTCCGGGTCGGGGAGCTGGGAGCCGACGTGCACGTGCACCCCGACGGGGTCGAGGTCGGGGAAGTTGCCCTTGGCCGTCCGTTGCAGCAGCTCGCCCGCGAGCTCCATGGGCACGCCGAACTTGGCGTCGTCGTGGCCGGTCTGGATGTAGGCGTGGGTGTCGACCTCGACGTCGGGGTTGACGCGCACGGCGAAGCGGCTGCGCCGGCCGAGCCGGGCCGCGGTCGCCTGCAGGGCCTCCAGCTCGTCGGCCGACTCGACGTGAACGAGCACGCCCCGCCCGACGGCGAGGGCCAGCTCGGCGTCGGTCTTGCCGACGCCGGCGAAGACCGTGCGGCCCGGGTCGCCACCGGCCCGCAGCACGCGCACCAGCTCGCCCCCGCTGACGACGTCGAAGCCGGCGCCGGCCCGCGCCAGGCGCGCCAGCACGGCAAGGTTGGAGTTGGCCTTCACGGCGAACAGCACCTGCGCGCCGAGCGCTGCGAAGGCGTCGGCGACGTGGCGCCAGGCGGCCGCCACCGCGTCGAGGTCGTAGACGTAGGCTGGCGTGCCGGTGCCGGCCACCACCTGGTCGAGGGGGAGGCCGCCGACGCACAGCACGCCGTCGCGGTAGGCGAACGGCTGCTCGTCGGAGGTCTCGGGAAGCTGCTGGCCGGAGCTCGCGCTCATCCTGGTGTCCCGTTCTTGGTGTCCATGGCTGGGTCCGCAGGTCGCGAGCCTTGCATGCTCCGGGCGCGGCCCGCAATCGGGATACCCAGAGTGCAGGGCCGGCGCACCTCTGGATTTGCATATTTCCAGATAGTCGTGAATAGTTATTCCCATGCGCGACACAGCGGGTGCGAGCGGCGCCACCGGTGGCCACGAGCCGGCCGGCGCCAGGAGCGTGGGGGTCCTCGGCGCCTCCGGGTACGCCGGCGCGGAGCTGCTGCGGCTGCTGGCTCGCCACCCGGACCTCGAGGTGAGCTGGGCCGCGGGCGACTCCACCGCCGGCCAGCCGCTTGCCGCCCGCTATCCCGGCCTGGCCGCCGCCTACGGTGAGCTCACCTTCTGCTCGGTGGAGGAGGGGCTCGACAAGGGCGCCGACGCGGTGTTCATGGCCCTTCCGCACGGTCGGTCGGCCGCCGTCGCCTCGAGCGCGCTGGCCGTCGCGGACCTGGTGGTGGACCTGTCGGCCGACTTCCGGCTGCGGGACCCGGCCGCCTACCCGGCCTGGTACGGGGCGGAGCACCCGAGCCCCGAGGAGCTCGGCTCCTGGCCCTACGGCCTTCCCGAGCTGCACCGGGAGGAGCTGCGCGGCGCGACCAAGGTGGCGGTGCCCGGCTGCTACCCCACGGCCGCGCTGCTCGCGCTCGCCCCGCTGCTGGCCGCCGGCCTGGTCGAGCCCGACGGCATCGTGGTCGACGCCAAGTCGGGGATCAGCGGGGCGGGGCGCTCGCTCAAGGACGCCAACCTGTTCGCGCAGGCGAACGAGAACGTCACCCCCTACGGCGTGGGCCGCCACCGCCACACCCCGGAGATCGAGCAGGAGCTCGCCCGCGCCGCGCGCCGGCCGCTGGTGGTGGCGTTCGCTCCACACCTGGTGCCGATCGGCCGGGGGCTGCTCGCCACCTGCTACGCGACGCTCGCGCCCGGCGCCGGCGGTCCCGAGCTGGCCGCCTGCCAGGCCGATGCCTATTCCGGCGAGCCGTTCGTCGATCTGGTCGGTCCGGCGGGCCCCGCCGGCACCGCGGGCGCCTGGCCGTCCACGCGAGCCGTCGCCACGACCAACCGGGCGCAGGTCGCGGTCGCGGCCGACGCCCGCACCGGCAGGGCGGTGGCCGCCGCGGCCATCGACAACCTCGTCAAGGGCGCGGCCGGCCAGGCGGTGCAGTGCGCCAACCTGGCGCTCGGCCTGCCCGAGACCGCCGGCCTCGACCTCGTCCCGCCCGGGCCATGAGCGCACCCGGAGCGCACGTCGACCGCGGCCTCGGGGTCACCGCCGCGGCGGGCTTCACCGCCGCCGGGGCCGCCTGTGGCATCAAGCCGTCCGGGGGGCTGGACCTCGCCCTGGTGGTGGGGCGGCCGGGCACGATCGCCGCCGGCACGTTCACCACCAACCAGGTGGTGGCCGCGCCGGTGGTCTGGTCGCGGCGGCGGCTGGCCGCCTCCGCCGACGCCCGCGTGGTCGTGGTCAACTCCGGCAACGCCAACGCCTGCACCGGCGAGGCCGGTGAGGCGGCGGTGCTCGCCACCGTGCGGCACGCCGCCGCGGAGGTGGGCTGCGCGCCCGAGCAGGTGCTGGCCTGCTCGACAGGGGTCATCGGCCTGCCGCTGGAGGTCGACAAGCTCACCCACGGCATCGCCAAGGCCGCCCGGGACCTCGGACGCGCCGGCGGGGAGGCGGCCGCGGAGGCGATCCGCACCACCGACACGGTCTCCAAGCAGGCCGGGGTGGTCTTCGGCGGGGTCACCGTGGCCGGGATGGCCAAGGGCGCGGCCATGCTCGCCCCGGCGCTCGCCCCGGCCGGGGGCCCGTCCGACCTCCGGCGGCCCCACGCGACCATGATCGCGGTGCTGACCACCGACGCCGTTGCCGAGCCGGGCGTGCTGCGGCGGGCGCTCGCCGAGGCCTGCGCGTCGAGCTTCAACCGCATCACGGTGGACGGCGCGCAGTCCACCAACGACACCGTGCTCCTGTTCGCCTCGGGCGCGAGCGGCGTCAGCCCGCGGGCCGGCGACCTGACCGGGGCGGTCCAGGCGGTCTGCTACGACCTTGCCGGGCAGATGCTGGCCGACGCCGAGGGCGGCACCAAAGTGTTCAGCGTCCACGTGGGCGGGGCTGGAACGGTCGAGGCCGCCTGCGCGGTGGCGCGGCGGGTGGCGGACAGCCCGCTGGTCAAGACGGCGGTGTACGGCGGCGACCCCAACTGGGGCCGCATCCTGCAGGCGGCCGGCGCCGCGGGGGTCGAGCTCGACCCGGCGCGGGTGCGGCTCGAGGTGCGCGGCGCGCCGGGACCGGTGGTCCTGGTCAGCGACGGCGCCCCGACCGGGGCCGACGCGAGCGCCGCCTTCGCGGCCAGCGAGGTCGAGGTGCGCCTGCACCTCGGCGGGACCGGCCCGTGGGCGTGCGTGCGCGCCGCCGACCTCACCCCGGAGTACGTGCGCCTCAACTCGGAGCACACCACATGAGCCAGATGCGTCGAGGAGCCAGAGCGCCAGGGGGGCGTCCCCGATGAGCACCCTCCGCGAGCGCCCGGAAGAGCTGCAGGCCAAGGCGGCCGTGCTGCACGAGGCCCTGCCGTGGATCAAGCGCTTCGCGGGCCGCACGGCGGTGGTCAAGTACGGCGGCGCCGCCATGTCCCCGGCGCCCTCGTCGCCGGACGGCGGCCGCCAGGAGCCCGCGCCGGGCGCCGCCGACCTCGACTCCTTCGTCGACGACGTGGTGCTGCTGCGCTACGTCGGCGTCGACGTGGTGGTGGTCCACGGCGGCGGGCCCGAGATCAGCCGCGCCATGGAGCAGCTCGGCCGGCAGCCTGTGTTCGTCGAGGGCCAGCGCGTCACCGACGCCGAGACCATGGACCTCGTCCGCATGGTGCTGGTGGGCCGCATCAACAAGACCCTGGTGGGGCGCCTCAACCGGCACGGCCGCCTGGCCGTGGGCCTGTCGGGCGAGGACGGCCTGCTGGTCACGGCCCGGCCGCGCCGCGGCGCGGGCGGCGTGGACCTCGGCTTCGTCGGTGACGTGGACGCGGTCGACCCCACGGCGCTGCGGGCGCTCACCGCGACCGGGCTCATCCCGGTGATCGCCACGGTGGCGGCGGGGCCCGGCGGCCTGCCCTACAACATCAATGCCGACGCGGTGGCCGGGGCGGTCGCGGCCAGCCTCGGCGCGGAGAAGCTCGTCTACCTGACCGACGTGGAGGGGCTGTACGGCGACCTGTCCGACCCGGGCTCGCTGTACTCGCGGATCACCCTTGCGGAGACGGAGGAGCTGCTGTCCAGCGGCCGTCTGAGCAGCGGCATGGTCCCAAAGCTCCGCGGCGTGGCGGCCGCGCTGCGGGCGGGCGTGCGCAGCGCGCACATCGTCGACGGGCGCCGGCGCCACGCCCTGCTGCTCGAGCTGTTCACCGACCACGGCGTCGGCACCATGATCCACTCGCCCGGGACCCCTCCCGACCCACCGGGGCACCCGCCCGGGGTTCCCCGGATCCCTCCGGAGGCGGCCTGGAACGGCTCAAGGGACCTGGAGGCGTGATGGACGGCGCCGACGACGCGATGGGCATCGTGACCAGGGAAGCGGCCGTGCTGTGGCCGACCTACGCACGCCCCCGGGTGGAGTTCGTGCGCGGGGAGGGCGTCCGCCTGTGGGACGCGCGCGGGCGCGAGTACCTCGACTTCCTCGGCGGCATCGCGGTGGTGGCCGCGGGCCACGCCCACCCCAAGGTGGTGGCCGCCGTGGCCGGGCAGCTCGCCACCCTGGGCCACACCTCCAACCTGTACTTCACCGGGCCGCAGGTCGACCTGGCCGAGCGGCTGGTCGACCGCTTCGGCCCGCCCGCCAAGGTGTTCTTCTCCAACTCCGGCGCCGAAGCCAACGAGGCCGCCATCAAGGTGGCCAGGCGCTGGGGCAGGGCGAACCGTGGCGAGCGGGCGGTCGGCATCGTCGCCGCAGAGGACGGCTTCCACGGCCGCACCCTCGGCACGCTGGCGGCCACCGGCAAGCCGGCCATCAAGGAGGCGTTCGAGCCGCTGCCGGCCGGCTTCAGCCACGTTCCCTTCGGCGACGCCGGCGCTCTGGCCGCGGCCATCGGCCCGGACACGGCCGCGGTGCTCATCGAGCCCATCCAGGGGGAGGCCGGCATCCGCGTGCCCCCGCCCGGCTACCTCGAGGCGGTGCGCGAGATCACCGCCGACGCCGGGGTGCTGATGATCGTGGACGAGATCCAGTCGGGCATGGGCCGCACCGGCAAGCTCTTCGCCTACCAGCACGCCGGCATCCGGCCGGACGTGGTCACCATGGCCAAGGCGCTCGGCAGCGGCTTCCCGATCGGCGCGACCATCGCGGTCGACGAGGTCGCCGCCGCCATCCGCAGAGGCGACCACGGCACCACCTTCGGCGGCAACCCGGTCGCCTGCGCCGCGGCCCTGGCCACCCTGGACGTGATCGAGCCGCTGCTCGACGGCCACGTCGCCAGGGTCTCGGGGCGGCTCGGCGGCGGGCTCGGTCAGCTCCGCGACCGCATCGGGCCGGGCGCCGAGGTGCGCGGCGCCGGGTTGTGGTACGCGCTCGACCTCGGCCAGGGCGGGCCGGCGGGCGCCGCCGAGGTGGGTGCCGAGCAGGTGGCCCTCGCCGCGCTCGGCCGGGGACTAGTGGTGAACCCGGTCACCGCCACCGCGCTGCGGCTGGCCCCGCCGCTGGTGATCGAGGAGGCCGACGTGGACCAGGGCCTCCTCAGGCTCGCCGCCGCGCTCGAGGAGGTGGGCGCATGTCGGTGAAGGCGTCCCGGCAGCGTGTCCTGGCCGCGCTGCTGCGCAGCCGCCAGGTGTCGAGCCAGGCGCGCCTGCTCGACCTGCTGCGCGTGCAGGGCTATGACGCGACCCAGGCGACGGTCTCGCGCGACCTCGAGGAGCTCGGCGCCATGAAGGTCCGGACCGCGGACGGCCGGCTCGTCTACGCCGTCCCCGACGCGGGCTCCGCTCCCGAGGTGAGCCGCGAGCAGCTCGCCGGCGTGCTGTCGATGTTCATGCTGTCGGCCGTGCCAGCCGGCAACCTGCTGGTCCTGCGAACCCCGCCGGGCCACGCCCAGGCGCTGGCCTCGGCCCTCGACCGAGCCGGCCTGCCCGAGGTCGCGGGCACCGTCGCCGGGGACGACACCGTGCTGGTGGTGTGCGCCGACCGCACCTCGGGCAGGGCCGTGGCACGCCAGCTCCGTGACCTGGCCGGCGGCGGGCGCGCGGCCGCGGCGGACGGCGCGCCACCCGAGCAGCCGCCCCCGGTCGGCCGGGCGCGGACCGGCCAAGCGCGCGGGCCGTCCGGCCTTCGCCTGATCTACCGAGGAGAGACCGCATGACCGAACCGCACCCGCACCCGCACCCGCACCCGCACCCGGACCGGGACCTGGTCGTCCTGGCCTACTCCGGCGGCCTCGACACCACCGTGATCGTGCATCGGCTCACCCACGAGCAGGGCCGCCAGGTCATCGCCCTGCTGGCGGACGTGGGCCAGGGCGAGGACCTGGCCGCCGCCGGCCGGCGGGCGTTCGCCGCGGGCGCGGTGGACGCGGTGGTGGTGGACGCGCGCAAGCGCTTCGCCGGAGAGTTCCTTTCCCGGGCAGTGGCCGCCAACGCCCTCTACGAGGGCCGCTACCCGCTGGTGTCGGCGCTGTCCAGGCCGCTGATCGCCCAGCTGCTGATCGAGGAGGCGCGCCACCGCGGCGCCGGCGCGGTCGCCCACGGCTGCACCGGCAAGGGCAACGACCAGGTCCGCTTCGAGGTGAGCTGCAGCGCGCTCGCGCCCGAGCTGGAGGTGCTCGCGCCGGTGCGGGACTGGGCCATGAGCCGGCCCGAGGCGATCGCCTACGCCGAGAAGCACGGCATCGACCTCGACTGGATCAGCGCGGACAGACCCTACTCGGTGGACCAGAACCTCTGGGGCCGCACCGTCGAGGCGGGGGCGCTCGAGGACCCGTGGGTCGCGCCGCCCGAGGACGCCTTCACCTGGACCGCTCCGCCGGCCGCCACCAGCGCGGTCCGCGAGGTGGTGGTGGCCTTCGAGGCGGGCGTGCCGGTCGCGCTGTACGCCGGCGGGGACACCTGGGCCGGCGGGAAGGCGCCGGAGGCCAGCGGGTTCGCCGCGGTGGTGGGCGCGCTCAACCGGCACGGCGGCGCCGCCGGCTTCGGCCGGGTCGACATGATCGAGAACCGGCGGGTGGGCATCAAGAGCCGCGAGGTCTACGAGGTGCCCGGCGCACTGGCGACCATCGCCGCCCACCGCGAGCTCGAGTCCATCACGCTGGACCGCGACCTGCTGCACGAGAAGGCGCGGCTCGAGATCCGCTACGCCGAGCTGGTCTACGACGGCCTGTGGTTCTCCCCGTTGCGGGAGGCGCTGGACGGCTTCATCGCCGAGACCCAGAAGGCGGTCACCGGCGAGGTGCGGCTGGAGCTCTCCGCGGGGCGCTGCCAGGTCACCGGCCGCCGCGCGCCGCACGGGCTCTACCGGCCGGACCTGGCCACCTACGACGCCGGCGACACCTTCGACCACGACGCCGGGCGCGGCTTCGTCACGCTGTGGGGCCTGCCGGCGCGCACCTGGGCCCGGGTCCGGCAGGAGGCCGCCTCCGGAGCGCGCTGATGGAGCCGGGGGACCGGGCACCGCTGTGGGCGGGCGGCTTCGCCGGGCCACCGGACCCGGGCATGTGGGCCTATGCCTGGTCGCTGCCGGTCGACCGGCGCCTGTGGCGCGAGGACGTGGCCGGCAGCCGCGCCCACGTCCGCGCGCTCGTCCGGGCCGGCGTGATCGCCCGGGACGAGGGTGCCGCCCTGCTCGAGGGGCTGGCCAAAGTCGCCGCAGAGCTGGCCGGGGGTGCGTTCGCCTGGCTGGACAGCGACGAGGACGTGCACTCCGCGGTCGAGCGGCGCCTCACCGAGCTCGCCGGGCCGGTCGGCGGCAAGCTCCACACCGCCCGCAGCCGCAACGACCAGGTCGCCACCGACCTGTCGCTCTGGCTGAAGGGGGCGCACGCGGCGGCCGTGGAGGCCTGCGCCGGGCTGGTCGCGGCGCTGGTCGCCACGGCCCGCCGCCACGCCGGCGCCGTGCTCCCCGGCCTCACCCACCTGCAGCCCGCCCAGCCAGTGCTATGGGGCTTCCAGCTCGCCGCCCACGGCTTCGCCCTGGCCCGCGACACCGGCCGCTTCCGCGACGCCGCGGCGCGGGCGGACGTCAGCCCGCTCGGCGCCGGCGCGGTCGCGGGCTCGTCGTTCCCGCTCGACCCCGCCGCCACCGCCCGCGACCTCGGCTTCGCCCGGCCGTTCTCGAACGCCATGGACGCGACCTCCGACCGTGACGCCGTCGCCGAGTTCGAGGCGGCCGCCGCCATCGCCATGGCGCACGCGTCGCGCCTGGCCGAGGACGTGGCCCTGTGGGCGGGCCGCGGCTGGGTGCGGCTGCCGGACGCCTGGGCCACCGGGTCCAGCATGCTCCCGCAGAAGCGCAACCCCGACGTGGCCGAGCTGGCCCGCGGCCGAGCCGGCACGGTCATCGGCCGGCTCACCGGCCTGCTCGCCACCCTGAAGGGGCTGCCGCTCGCCTACGCCCGCGACCTGCAGGAGGACAAGGCCGGCGCGTTCGAGGTGGCCGACACCCTCACCGCCACCATGGCGGCCCTGACCGGCCTGGTCGCCGGCCTCGAGCCGGACCTCGGCCGCATGCGGTCCGCGGCGGTCGAGGGCGAGACCACCGCCGTCGACCTGGCCGAGGCGCTGGTCCGCGCGGGCGTGCCGTTCCGCGAGGCCCACGGCGCGGTCGGCGCCGCCGTGCGCCTCGCCGCCGGCAGGGGCGCCCGCCTCGCCGAGCTCGACGCCGCCGACCTGCGCGCCATCCACCCGGCCCTCGCCGAGGTCGATCGCGCAGTGCTCGACCTGGACGGCAGCCTCGCCGCCAAGGCCACCCCCGGCTCCACCAACCCCGCCCGGGTCGCCGACCAGCTCGACGCCCTCGCGGAAGCCGCCGCCGCAGCGCGCTCCTGGGCTGCCGCGCACCGCCCCCACCTCGACCTCGACCTCGGCTGAAGACGGTCGACCGGGCGTAGCACTAGCGCCAACCTCTCGCCCTCATGACGATCGGGTGCCAGGAGAGCGGGTGCCCGCAGCGGCGGCACTTGCGGCGGACCAGACGGACCGGGCCGGTGATGGGCGCGGTCAAGACGCGCACAGGCAGCAAAACGCAACGCTTGAGGGTGCTCTCCGTGCAGCGTCGGCAATCCCTGCAGGCGATGAATGGTGGCATCGCATCCTTTCAGTTGCCGGCCATGCCTTCGTCCGGAACGTTCAGTGGGGCACGGTGTTGCGGGTCGGCCGGAGCCACAGCGACAGGCGGGTCGGCTCCATCGTCTGGTCGACGACCGCGAGCAGCTCGCGGGTAAGGGCATCCAGGTCGATCTCCTGCCGGAGCCGGCTGCTGAACGCCGCGATCGTCTGGGCGGCGTCATAGCGGCGGCGGTTGAAGCGCCGATCGACCGTCTGCTGCACCCGGCGGCGCAGCGGCCGGGACAGCACGGCCACGACCAAGGTCGCGACCGCGACGGCCAGGCTGGGGCTGCCGTGCCCGAGTGCGCCGGCGAGCTGGCCGATCCCCAGCACGATCAGCGCGTAGCTGGTCCCCAGGATCGCGGTGAGCAGCCCGTAGACCAGCGTCCGATTGATGATCCGGTCGATGGCGTACAGCCGGTAGCGCAAGATCGCCACCGCGACCGCGACCGGGAACGACACGTTGAAGACGAGCGTGGCGAGCAGCGCCCACGCAAACCACGGGTTGTCGATGGCGCCGAACAGGCTCGGGATCGCGAAGCCGCCCACCAGCACCAGTTCGTAGGCTGCCAGCGTGAACGCCACCCACTTTGCCTGCTGCCGCTGGACAGGACCGGACACGCGCCAGTAGCGCCAGCCTTGCGCGGCGCTCCCGAGCCCGACGCTGCACACCAGCACCGCCAGCAAGGACACCTCACGCCAGACCGGCACGTCGAGCGGGTCGGGCAGCCGCTGCACGGTGGTCAGCATGTCCGGCATGCTGGCAAAGGCGGGGATCGCAGCCAGCGGCAGCACCGCCGTCCAGCGGGGCACGAAGCGGCCGTCGGGAAAGACGCACAGCAGCAGCACCCCGGCCACGCCCGTGGCGACCGACACGAACCCGATCAGCGGGCGCGTACCGGGGTGGGCGGCGTGCAGGGCGTACAGGGCGCGCGACTCGAACGACCCGAACAGCACTAAGAAGAGCGCGAACAGCAGGACCATCCAGTCGTTGGAGCGGCGCCAGAACAGCACCCCGGCGGTCACGGCCGACACCAGCGTGGGGACAAGCAGCCCGATCGCGATCGTCAGCCGCAGTGACACACCAGCGCTCGCCAGCGCCACGCGGACGGTCGGCTGGCTGATCGACGCCGGGTCCCGGAATCCGGCGGCAAAGCCGGCGGTCACCAGCCCCAGCGTCAAGACGGCGACACCGAGAAAGGCGGCCCGGGCGGCTTCGAGCGGCCGGCCGTGCAGGGTGGTGGCTGCTGCCCGCCCACTGCCCACTGCCATCCCGCGTCTCCGATGGTCGACGGTCGCTCCCGCTGGTGCAGGCGACGATCGTGCCAGGCTAGCGTCCTCGGATCGTTACGGCTCGGCCGCGCGTTCCTAGCGCATGGACTCGGCGATGCGGAGGGCCCGCTGCTCGGGGACCTGTCCTTCGAGGCGGAGGGTCAGGTCGCCGTGGGTCCAGACGAGGGTGGAGCCGGCCAGGCGGGCGGTCTCCCTCTGAATCTGCTGGTCGCGGTCCATGTAGACGAACGCGTGCGACTTGCCGCCGAGCCAGTAGCCGAGCTCCCTGCCGACGGTCACCTGCTCCACGCTCGTGGCCTCCTTGGCGAACTTCTGGATCATGGGCTCCGCGCGGAACTCGGTGATCAGCAGCCCGACGTTGGTGAACGGCGAGGCGGGCAGGCCCGGGCGGGCCCGGTAGACCATGTCGACGCGGCCGCCGGGCACGTCCTGGCTCAGGTACACGGCGTCGGGGCGGTCGAAGCCCGGCACGGTCGGCACCAGCAGCGGGAACGACGCCTTGGCGCGGGCGTCCTCCAGGCCGACGCGTTGGCCGAGCGCGAGGTTGGCGCCGACGCCGGGCGGCAGGCTCGTGCTCGTCGGCGCGGGCCCGCCGAGGTGGATGGTCACCCCGCGCAGGCCGAGCCGGCGGGCGACCGCCTCCCGCGCGCCCGGCGTCGCCACCACGATCCCGGTGGCGAGCACGAGCAGGGCGAGCGCCGCCACGGCGACCCGCCGCCAGCCCGGCCACGCCGGGCGGGCGGGCCACGCCGGGCGGCGCAGGCGGCCGGCGGCCCGCGGGCGGCGCGCCGCAGGGTCCTCGCCCAGCTCGGCGACGACGGCCTCGGCCAGGGGCGGGGTCGGGGGGTGCTCGAGATGGGCGGCGAGGTCGGTGAGTGCGCGCTCGAGCTCCGGCTCGGTCATGTCACTCACCACCTCCTCCCTGCGCCGGCTGCGGCTCGACCGTACCCGCCTCGTCGGCGAGGACCACCCGCAGCCTGCCGAGGGCCCGGGAGACGCGCGACTTCACGGTGCCGCGCCGGCACCCGAGGACGCTCGCTGTCTCCGCCTCGGACAGCTCCAGGAAGAACCGGGCGGCGATCGCCTGCCGGTCCCGCTGCGGCAGGCGGCCGACAGCAGCCAGCAGCGCGCGCCGGCGCTCGTCGGCCAGTGCCGCCGCCTCGGGAGACGGGGCCGCGTCTCCCGAGGGGCGGACCTCGGCGACGCGCAGCGCCAGGTCGTCCTGGCGGCGACCGGAGCGGCGGCGGTTGCGGGCCTCGTTGGAGACGATGGTGAGCAGCCAGGGCCGGAACGGCGCTCCCGGGCGGAAGCGGTCCAGGGCGTACCAGGCCTTCACCAGGCCCTCCTGCGCGGCGTCGTCGGCGTCGGCGCCGCTGCCGGTGATCAGGTAGGCCGTCCGGTATGCGAGATCCTGGTACCGGCGCACCAGGGACTCGTAGGCACGCACGTCTCCCCCTCGCGCCCGTTCGACGAGCTGGCTTTCGTCCTCGTCCAGTGGACGGCCCTCCACTGCGTTGCTCTCGGGCATCAATACACCGGCGCCGCCGGACGGGTTCCCGGCCCGCGCCCGGGCCCGCCCTGAGGCGGTCGGAGCCTACTGCTGGTCGGTACGCGGTAGAGTGCCGGAAGTGTGGCTCTTCCACCGGCAAGGGGTGAGCGAGGACCATGAGCTCGCGGACGCCGTCCCCGCCCGAGACCGGGCCCGGCCTGCGGGTCGCGGCGCCGGGCCCGGCCACGGTCAGGCGGTACCAGTCGGTCGGCTACCGGGCCAAGCGGATGCTGCTCGGCCCGCCGCTGCGCACCACGCAGCTTGTGCACGAGCGGATCTCCAAGCGGATCGCCCTGGCGGTGTTCTCCTCGGACCCGATCTCCTCAACCGCGTACGCCACCGAGGAGATGCTCCTGGTCCTGGTGCTCGCGGGCGCGGCCGGGGTCGGCCTGGCGCTGCCGCTCGCCGGCGGGATCGCGCTCCTGCTGCTGATCCTGGTGGTGTCCTACCGGCAGGTGATCCGCGCGTACCCGCGCGGGGGCGGCGCCTACATGGTGAGCCGCGACAACCTCGGACCGGTGTTCGCCTCCGTCTGCGGGGCGGCGCTGCTGATCGACTACGTGCTCACCGTGGCTGTGAGCGTGTCCGCCGGGACCGCGGCGCTCGCCTCGGCCGTCGAGCCGATCGGCGACTGGCGAGTGGAGCTGTCGGTGGCCTTCATCGTGCTTTTGACGTGGGGCAACCTGCGGGGGATCCGCGAGGCCGGCAAGATCTTCGCCGTCCCCACCTACCTGTACATCCTCGGCCTCGGTGGCGTCGTGCTCTACGGCATCTGGCGCACGCTGCTCAGTGGTCTCGGCCCGGTCAGCTACCAGGACGCCGCGACCGCCGGGCTGGTCGGCCCGGAGGGAGGCGTGGCGGCGGTCACGCTCTTCCTGATCCTGCACGCTTTCGCGGCCGGGACTACCGCGCTGACCGGGGTCGAGGCGATCGCCGACGGCGTGCCCGCCTTCAAGAAGCCAGAGGCGAAGAACGCGCAGAAGACACTGCTGGTGATGGCCCTGATCATGGCCTTCCTGTTCCTCGGCATCACCTTCCTCGCCCGCGACCTGGGGGTCAGGCCCTACGCGAGCGGCAACCCCACCCTCGTCGCCCAGATCGCCCGGTACGTGCTCGGCCCGGGCCCGGGTGAGGTGGTCTTCGTGTTCGTGCAGGTCGCCACGTTGGCCATCCTGGTGCTGGCCGCCAACACCGCCTTCAACGGCTTCCCGGTGCTGGCCTTCTTCGCCGCGGACGACGCCCTGCTGCCTCGCCAGCTCCGCAAGCGCGGGCACCGGCTGGTCTACTCCAACGGCGTCCTGCTGCTGTCGGGAGCGGCGATCTTCCTGGTGGTGGCCTTCCAGGCGAACGTGCACCGGCTCATCCCGCTCTACGCGATCGGGGTGGTCACCTCGTTCACCCTTGCCCAGGCCGGCATGACCCGGCGCCATCTGCGCCTGCGGGAGGAGGGCTGGCGCCGCGGGCTTCTCATCAACGGGCTCGGCGCGCTGGTCACGTTCATCGTGCTGTGCGTGATCGTCATCACCAAGTTCCACCACGGCGCCTGGATGGTGGTGGTCGCCGTCCCGCTGATCGTGTTCCTGCTCAGCCGCACCCGCCACGCCTACGCCGCCGAGCTGGCCGAGCTGCGTGTGGAGGCCAGCCAGCGGCTGGCGCCCCCCAAGCCGCGCCACGAGGTGCTGGTGCTGCTCGAGGACCTCGACCGGGCCGCCATCGGCGCTCTGCAGTACGCCCGCCAGCTCAACCCGCTGCACATCACCGCGATCCACGTGGCGGTCGACCCGGACCACGCCCGCCACCTGGCCGAGCTGTGGGCGCGGATCAACCTGCCGGTCGCGCTCGATCTGGTCGACTGCCCCGACCGCAACCTGCTCGCCTGCGCCCACCAGACCGTCGCCGAGTTCGTCCGCCCCGACACCGAGGTCACCGTGCTCGTGCCCAAGCGGGGCTACGCCAAGTTCTGGCACCGAGTGCTGCACGACCGCTCGTCGACCGGGCTGTTCAAGGTGCTCGGCAACACCGATGGGGTGAACGTCGTGATCGTCCCGTTCCGGCTCGGCCGCCGGCCGATCCTCCGGTCGGTCCCGACCGACACCTTCCCGACGGCCCCGCGGGCGTAGCGTCGCGCGGCCGGGCGTGGCGGGAGGTCAGAGCCGCCCCCAGGCGCTCTCGATCATGGTCGTCACCGCGAGGATGAGCACCGGGTCCTCGCCGTCCGCGACGTTCACGCTGGTCCCCAGCGCGGTTGTGCAGGCGAGCCATTGCAGCCCGACGGTGGCCGCCTGCCGCCCGGCGCGGGTGAAGCGGTACTCGACCTCGGTGGGGTCGCCATCGACTTCCAGCGGCTGCGTGCCCGGGGCGCGCACGGTGTAGCGCAGCTTGCCGGGGGCGCCCTTCACAAGCGTACGCACGCCCCCCAGCCACCGCCCTGGACGCTCTCCCGGAGCCTCGCACACGGTCGCGACGCGTTGCCCCGCCCGGTACACGCCGTAGGCGGGCACCAGCCCCGGGCCGTGCTGCGCGACGCAGACGAGCTCCTTGCCGGTGAGGTCGCGCAGGGACCACAAGCCGACGCGGTCGCCGACCCCGGAGCGCACCCAATAGCGGTCACGCCCGTCCTCATCGGTGATGAAGACGTTGGGAAAGTCTGACCGCAGCAGGAACCGCATGACCGCCTGCCTCGCTGTGCCCCGCGGGCCCGGCTGCTCAGGGCGTCGGGCCCAGGCTTGCAGCGGTCTGTAAAGCGGCCGCAAAGCGGAGCGGCCCGGCTGCAAAGAAAGTGCAAAGAAATGCCGGTGACCAGGATTGGAGCGCCAATCCGCCGCGGCCTATCCTCATGTCGTGAACGTGGCACAGTCGCGACGGATCGAGGTCCGAGGCCCCCGTGTGGGCTTGGGCTACGGCGTGGGCCTGGCCGGGACCCTGGTCGGGGCCACGGCGCTGCTCCCCTTCCGCGGGCGGCTGGACCCCACCGACGTCGTCCTGGTCTTCCTGGTCGTGGTGGTCGCCGCGGCAGCCACCGGTGGGCTGGGCCCGGGCGTGACCGCGGCCGTGCTGGGGTTCGTCGCCTCCGACGTCCTGTTCGTCTCGCCCTACTACACCCTGCTGGTGTCGAAGGTGCAGGACCTCGTGTCGCTGGCGGTCTACCTCCTGGTGGCGCTCGTGGTCAGCACCCTGGTCGGCACCAGCGAGCAGCGCCGTGCCCGCGCTCAGCAGCGGGAGCGGGAGACGCACACGCTCTACGAGCTGTCCGCGAGCCTGGTCGCGCACGGCAGCCTGGAGGCGACGCTCGAAGGCGCGGCCCACACCGTGCGGCGCCTGCTCGACCTCGCCGGCTGCGCGATCGTGCTGCTCGACGAGGACGGGACCGCCCGCCTGGGCGCCATGGACGGCCAGGTGCCCGACGACCTGCCCGAGCGCGCGCTGGCGATCGCGGGGTCGGCGCCGGCAGGCTCACGGACGGACGGGTCACGGACGGACGGGCCGGTCGCCTCGGGCGAGGGCGAGCTGGTGGCCGTCCCGATGCAGGCGGCCAACCGGCCAGTCGGGGTCCTGGCCGCGATCGCCGGCGGCCCGCCCGGCTCAGGGCTCGGGACCGTCGAGCGGCGGATGCTGGCCAGCTTCGCGACCCAGGCGGCACTCGCGGTGGAGCAGGCCAGGACCGAGGAGGCGTGGTCCAAGGCCCGCGCGCTGGAGGCGACCGACCGGCTCCGGCGGGCCCTGCTGAACTCGGTCTCGCACGACCTGCGCACCCCGCTGGCCTCGATCCTGGCGTCGGCGTCCAGCCTGCTGGACCCCAACGTGCCCCTCGACGGCCAGGAGCGCCAGCAGTTCCTGCTCACGATCGAGCAGGAGGCCAACCGGCTCGCGCGGCTCGTCGGCAATCTGCTTGACATGTCCCGTATCGAGGCCGGCGCGGTCGATCCTCGCCTGGTCGAGGTCTGGCTCCCCGACGTGGTCGCCCCGGCCGTCCAGCGCGTCCGCCGGATTCGCTCCGACCAGATCATCGCCGTGGACGTGCCGGAGACGCTGCCGGCCGTGCTGGTCGACCCGGTGCGCCTGGAGCAGGTGCTCTCCAACGTTCTGGACAACGCCCGCCGCTACGCGGGCGACGGGCTGGTCACCGTCGGCGGCTGCTGCGTGGGGCCCGCGGTCGAGCTGCGGATCGTCGACCACGGCCCCGGCATCCCCGAAGAGGAGCGCGAGCGCATCTTCAGCCACTTCTACCGGCTCGACAGCCCTGTGCGCCGTGGTGGGGGGACCGGCCTCGGCCTTGCGATCTGCCGCGGGCTGCTCGAGGCGATGGGCGGCCGGATCTGGGTCGAGACCGCGCCCGGCGGCGGGGCCGCATTCGTCGTCCGGCTCCCCCGCGCGGAAGGAGCCGACCGATAAGCCCCAATGAGCACCGGGTGCTCGTCGTGGACGACGAGCCGCCGATCGTGCGGGCGGTCGCCGCCAACCTGCGCGCCCGCGGCTACCAGGCCCAGACGGCCGCCAACGGGACGGCCGCGCTGGCAGCAGTCGAGCTGGAGCAGCCCGACTGCGTCGTCCTCGACCTCGGGCTCCCCGACCTGCACGGCCTGGAAGTCCTCCAGCGGCTGCGGAGCTGGACAGCAGTCCCGGTCGTGGTGCTCACCGCAGCCGACGGCGAGCACGACAAGGTCAAGGCGTTCCAGCTCGGCGCCGACGACTACGTCACCAAGCCGTTCAGCATGGTGGAGCTGATCGCCAGGGTCCAGGTCGCGATCCGCCACGGCCAGCACGCCCGCGCCAACCGCTCCCCCGTCATCGCCGTCGGCGACGTGCGCATCGACCTCGACGCCCAGCAGGTCACCCGCGACGGTGAGCCGGTCCGGCTGACCCGGATCGAGTACAGGCTCCTGGACGTGCTGGCGACCAACGCCGGGCGGCTGTGCAGCCACCGCTTCCTGCTCGAGCAGGTCTGGGGGCGAGGCTACGAGGAGCAGTCGCAGTACCTTCGCGTGTACATCGCCAACCTACGCAAGAAGCTCGACGACCCCGCTGCGCCACACCTGCTGCTCACCGAACCGGGACTCGGCTACCGGCTGGTCCTGCCCCCGACCGGTGGATGAGGACCCTGGTGCCGGTCGGGCCGACGGCGGCGACGCCCGGCGCTTCAGCTTCGCCGACCTGGCCGCCTCCTCGAACCGCGCCGCCAACTTCCTGGCCTCCCTCGGCGTCCGCAAGGGCGACCCCGTATTCGTGATGCTGCCCCGCATCGCCGAGTGGTACGACGTGGTCCTGGGCTGCATCAAGCTCGGCGCCGTCCCGCTGCCGGGCGCCACCCTGCTGACCGCACGCGGCATCGCCTACCGCCTCGAGAAGGCCGGCGCGGCAGTGGCGGTCACCGACCCCGAAGGGGCCAGGAAGGTCGACGAGGCCGCCACCCGCCTCGGGGTGGACCTCACCCGGATCTGCGTGGACAGGAGCGCCGGGAGCGCCGCGGCCGCCGGTGCCCTCACGCCGGGCTGGGCCTCATGGGACGGCGGCCTGGAGGCGGCCAGCGAGGCGCCGCCCGACGCCGAGCCGACCCGCACCGACGATCCCATGCTCGTCTATTTCACCTCCGGCACGGTCGCCCATGCCACTGTCGGTTTCTGCGCACCAGCACCATGCAGCCTACCTGGGCGAATGCTCCTCACGTAGGTCTCGATATTTCACATAGGTTCTCTCGAAGCTCTCAAAGTCACACCCGGTTCTCGCTGAGCTACGAGGATGAGTTGTCCCGTCAACCCAGCATCCATAACCGAACTATCGAGGGTTGTGAGCACCATCAGAACGGTCCAGGCGATCTCTGCGTCCCGGAGATGGGGCCCGAACAACTCGAATAGCCCGAGACTAGCAACCATGCAGTAGCTTACACGAGACGGATAGATCCGATAGGATTGCCTCGCTCTACGCGCGCCCGTACACACGCAAGACAGTGCTATCTGTGGGGGAGCAGGTGGTGGCCGCCGCCAGGTACAAGCCCGTGACTGCTCGTGAGCTGCAGGAGGCCACAGTGGCTTCCGGGCTCTCCCTCTCTGGGCGAAGGTTGACCATTTTGCCCCCCGATATTGGCAGGCTCACCGACCTGCAAACGCTGAACCTCAACGACAACGAACTCGCCAGCCTGCCTCCCGAAATCGGCATGCTCACCAACCTGCAAACGCTGGACCCGGGCGGCAATCATCTGACCAGCCTGCCTCCCGAAATCGGCATGCTCACCAACCTGCAAACGCTGTGGGTCAACGGCAACAGGCTCACCAGCTTGCCTCCCGAGATCGGCCAGCTCACCAACCTCCAAACGCTAAACCTCGCCGACAACAATTTCGCCAGCCTGCCTCCCGAGATCACCCAGCTCACCAACCTCCGAGAGCTACGGCTCCACTACAACCAGCTCACCAGCCTGCCTCGCGAGATCGGCCAGCTCACCAACCTGCAAACGCTGTGGGTCAACGGCAACAGGCTCACCAGCTTGCCTCCCGAGATCGGCCAGCTCACCAATCTCCGAGAGCTACATCTTGACGGAAATGAGTTCGCCAGCCTGCCTCCCGAAGTCACCCAGCTCGCCAACCTCCAAACGCTGTACTTCAACGGCAACAGGCTCACCAGCCTGCCTCCCGAGATCGGCCAGCTCACCAACCTTCGAAGGCTGAACGTCGACGGCAACCAGCTCACCAGCCTGCCCCGGGAACTCGCTGGCCCTCTTGAGGGAGGCTTGTCGCTCACAGTGGAGGGCAACCCGCTACAAGAGCCGCTCCCGGAGTTGGTCAAGCGCGGCACGAACGCTTTGGCCACCTACCTGCGCAGCCTTGAAGATGCCATCCCCCACTACGAGGCTAAGATCCTCCTGGTCGGTGAGGGCAATGTCGGCAAGACCTCCCTCGTCGCCGCTCTCCGCGGCGATCCTTTCATTGAGGGCCGGCCCACCACCCATGGCATCGAGATCCACCCTCTGACCCTATCTCACCCTGACTCTGACCTGGCGATGACCCTGCGGGCGTGGGACTTCGGCGGCCAGGAGGTCTACCGCATCACCCACCAGTTCTTCTTCTCGCCACGCGCCCTATACCTGCTGGTGTGGAACGCCCGCGAGGGGCAGGAGCAAGACGAGGTCGAAGGCTGGCTGCGCCGTATTCGTCTGCGCGTCGGCCATCGCGCTCCTACCCTGCTCGTGGCCACCCACTGCGAGGAGCGTCATCCCGAGCTCGACTACCCTCTCCTGCGACAACTGTTTCCGGGCATGCTCGCCGGCCGCTATCAGGTCGACAATCGCAGCGGCACGGGCATCGTCGAGTTCCGGAGTGCGATCGCCGCCGAGGCCGCCCGGCTGCCGCAGATGGGTCAACTACTGAGCCCTCGCTGGGTCGCCGCCCGCGATGAGATTCTCGCCCGTGCCCAGACCGAACCGCAGATTCCTTTCGAAGAATTCGTGGCCGTCTGCGAGCGCCATCGGGTCAGTGGCCAGGAGATCACGACATTGGCTGAGTTGCTGCACGATCTTGGCCAGATAGTCTACTACGGCAACGACGAGGGGTTACGAGACATCGTCGTGCTCAACCCTGAATGGCTTACCAAGGCCATCGGCTATGTTCTTGAGGACACTCCAACCCGCCGGGCGCGGGGCGTCTTGGACCACACCCGGTTGAAGGCGATCTGGCAGGACCGGCCTGACGGACCAGCCTATCCGGCCCGCTACCACCCGTACTTCCTGCGACTGATGGAGAAGTTCGACGTCTCCTACCGACTAGAGGAAAACGAGCACAAGAGCCTGGTCGCCCAGCTTGTGCCCCACGAGCGCCCGGAGCTGCCTTGGGAGGCGCACACACCGGCACCGGAGGGAATCCGCTCGCTGGCGCTCGTCTGCCAACTCCGCGAGCCCGCGCCCGGGCTGATGGCCTGGCTGACGGTCCGCCACCACCGCGCCTCCGTAAACAAGCACTGGCGCCGCGGGGTGTTCCTGCGCCACCCGATCGCCGCCTACGCCTCCGAGGCGCTGTTGGAGTTACGCGACGACCGGCACTTGGCCGTCGAGGTCAGTGCGCCGTCACCGGACTTGTTCTTCAACGTGCTGCGCGACAGCGTGGAAGACCTCATCACCCGCCGCTGGCCAGGCCTCGATTATCAGCTCCTTATCCCCTGTCCGACTCGCCGTACCGATGGGATTGCCTGCCCCGGGCAGTTTAAGCTAGCAAGCCTCTTGCGGTTCCGTGAACATGGGAAGACCGGCGTTGACTGTGAAGAATGCGTCGAGAATCACGACATCGCGGAGTTGCTCACTGGGTTTGCCCTGCCACCAGTCCCGCTGCAGCCTGAACTGGAACGCCTCCACTCGCAACTCAGCAAGGTCGAGAGCGGTGTCGAGCGGCTGGAGCGCTACGCCGCCGACACCGCTGACTCGATGCGCCGTGTCCTTAAGGCGGTTGCCAGTGAGATCACCGACTGCCCCCGCCTATTCACCCTCACCCCCGAACAGCGCACAAGCGGGAAACGCCTGATGGTCCACGAGAACCACTACCGCCTAGTGCTGTGGTGCGAGCATCCCGGCCAGTGGCATCCCTGGGCCCCGGCCACCTACTCCCTCCACCAGCCCAAAGACTGGTTGGTTCGTGTCAGGCCCTACGCGACGCTGGTGTTCAAGACCCTTAAGCTGGTAGTTCCCATCGCCACGGCTGTGGCGGGTGTGGAGATGACAGAGGACCAATTCAGGCGTGCCGAGCATCAGTTGGAGCTAATGAAAACCCTCGTGGAAAAGCTGCCCGATCAATTGGTCGAGGAGCGCCAAGAACTGGAATCCCGTGAGTCACCAAGCCAACTAACCGCGGCTGAAGGTGCAGCGCTTCGCGCGTTGCGGGTGCTACTGTTCGAGCAGGATGACCGGCGTGCGTTCGGGGACTTGCGCCGGGTGCAGGCCCCCTCCGGAGACTTCCTGTGGGTGTGTACCACCCACTACCCCAAGTATGATCCCGGGCTGCCGGAGATCCCAGACCCTCCTCTCCACGGCTCCTGAATGCCAAGGCCAGCCGACAGGGCTGGTCGTCCAGCCGTCCGGCTTGGGGTGGGAGAGTCGAGGTGAGGGTTGCGCCCTCGCCGCCAGCTTTCATGATCGCGCCAGGGTCACGGACGATGCTGCACGATCTCGCGCTCGCGGAGCTCGACGCGGCGGATCTTGCCGGAGATGGTCTTGGGCAGGTCGGCGACGAACTCGATCTCGCGCGGGTACTTGAAGGGGGCGGTGACCCGCTTGCAGTGGTCCTGGAGCTCGCGGACGAGATCGTCGGAGCCGGCGTGGCCCGGCGTCAGGATCACGAACGCCTTGACGATCTGCCCGCGCTCCGGATCGGGCTTGCCCACGACGGCGGCCTCGGCCACGGCGGCGTGCTCGACCAGCGCGGACTCGACTTCGAACGGTCCGATCCGGTAGGCGGCCGAGATGATCACGTCGTCGGAGCGACCCACGAACCAGAAATACCCGTCCTCGTCCACCTGCGCCCGGTCGCCGGTGTAGTACCAGTCACCACGGAACGCCTCGGCGGTGGCCTCCGGGTCGCGCCAGTACTCGCGGAACAACCCCACTGGCCGGTCCGGGGAGACCCGCACGGCTACATGGCCCTCCTCGCCGGATCCCAGGACCTTGCCGTCGTCGTCGACCACGCACACGTCGAAGCCCGGCGTGGGCTTGCCCATCGAGCCCGGGCGCACCTCCAGGCAGCGATAATTGGCGACCAGGTTGACGGTCTCGGTCTGCCCGTAGCCGTCATAGATAGTGAGCCCCGTGGCCTCCCGCCAGACCTTGATCACCTCGGGGTTGAGCGGCTCGCCCGCCGACACGCAGTGGCGCAGGCTCGACCAGTCGTACTTGGACAGGTCCTCCAGCACCAGCGCGCGGAACACCGTCGGCGGCGCGCAGAACGTCGTCACCCGATGGTCGCCCAGCAGCCGCAGCATCAGGTCGAAGTCGGGCTTGCCACGCAGGTCCCAGAGGAAATTGGCAGCGCCAACCGCCCACTGGCCGAACAGCTTGCCCCACGCCGCCTTGGCCCAGCCGAAGTCCGACAGGGTCCAGTGCAGGTCGGTCGGCTTCAGGTCCTGCCAGAAGCGGGCCGTGATCTCGTGGCCGATGCCCAGCGACGCCTGGGTGTGCAGGACCATCTTGGTAGCCACCGTCCCCGAGGTGAAGTAGATGAGCAGCGGGTCGTCGGCGCGGGTCGGCTCGACGTCCGGTGGCCGCTCGCTCGCCGCCTCCAGCCCGCTGGCCCACGAGGACCAGCCCGGCGGGACCGCGTCGTCGGCTCCTGGGTCGCCCACCCACAGCCGCTCCAGCGGCTCCAGGCCCAGCCGCTCGACCGCCTCGTCGACCTTGCCAGCGCCCTGCGCGTCGGTGACCGCCGTGGTGGCGCCGGCCTGCTCCAGGCGGTAGGCGATGTCGCGTGCGGTCAGCAGGGTCGTCCCTGGCATGGGAATGGCGCCGAGCTTGATGCAGCCCAGCATCACGTCATACCAGTCCGGGATGCGCGGCAGCATCACGAAGACGCGGTCGCCCTTGCGCACGCCCCGGGAGGCCAGGAAGTTGGCCGCCCGGTTGGAGGACGCCGCCAAGTCGGCGAAGCTGTAGCGCCTCGGGTTGCCGCCATCAGGTCCCACCGCCAGCAACGCCAGCTTGCCCGGTTCCCTCGACGCCCAGGCGTCGATCACGTCACGGGCGTAGTTGTAGACCTCGGGCACCTCCAGCCGGAACGATGCCCGTGTCGCCAGGTAGTCGGTCATGTTGGGCGGCAGGTCACGCATTGACGGACTCCTCTCCCAAGCCAGCCTTTCCCCGCTGCTGCCAGAGCTTTCATTGGAGTCGCCTGGTCGTCCAGCGCGCGACCGGGCGTGAAGCTCAGGCTACCAACCTGGTGCTCTCTCGGTCCTGCAGCACCCACCGGGAGCACGCAGCGAGTAGACCTGGCTGCGCGATGCAGGGCGAGGAGCATTCGCCCAGGTGAGCGGCATGGTACAGACGCGGAGAACGGCTTCGCCGACGAGCCGGCCGGGACGGCGGAGACGCTGCCGCTGGCGCGCGTGGCGGACTGGCCGGCTCGCGCGGTTACCTCGGGAACGGGCCCGCGCGCCTGCCGTGCGCCTACGCAGGATCAGACAGATGTAGAGCCGGAACGACGTCGGTGTGCTCGAAGTCACGTCCCTTGAACAGCAGCGGCTCTGCCGTATCCTTGGCGAGCGCATAGGCAAAGCAGTCACCGAAGTTGAGCCCGGCGGGATGAGCGCTGCCCTTGCCGAAGTCCCGGTACGCGGCCCGTGCGATCTGCGCCTGGTGCTCGGTCACATGAGCGACCACGATCCTCGCCGTGGCGAGGAGCTCATCGAACTGCCTGCTGGCGACCGGATCTCGGCTGCCGTCGATGACGGCGGCCGCCTCCAGCCAGTTCGCCGCAGAGATCTGTCGCGCTGTCGCCTCCTCGATGGCCTGCGCTATGACCGGAGCCTCGGGCTCGTCGCGCAAGATCGCGATCAGCGCCGACGTGTCCACGATCACAGCGGCAGCCCGTGCTCGTCGTAGAGCAACTCGCCGTGCTCGGCGGAGCGGAAGGGCTCCTGCAGGCGAGGGGCGGTGTTCCTCCCGATGGCGAGGAGGCGGTCGGCCAGGGTGGGCCTCCCGGCGGCATGCAGGCGGTCGAGGCGCTCGCGGACCGCGATCATGACGGCCCTGGTCTGACTCTCACCGGTGAGATGCGCTAGTTCCCGTACGAGCCGGTGAGTCTCCTCGTCTTTGATGTTCAGGCTCATCCGTCTACCTTTCTACCGCTTACGTTCCTCTATGGTACCCAGAGCGGTTGATTGCCGGGTAGCTCGAGCAGCACCTGCCTGCCTGGCTTCGTGAGCTGATGCGCGCGTACTACTGAGTGCTCCGCCGCCTTGCTCGTTTTCAGCGGTTACGCATAGACATTGCCGTATCGGCCTTCTATGGTGGCTTGTGCATACCGCACGTTGTCCGACCCGATGAGCGATGAGGGTCATGGGCGTCGGACGAAGGAGCCATCGTGGGCAGTCGTAGGTGGAGGTGAACGCCACGCCGGTGGCCGGCCCGGTGCCCGGGCAGGTGACGTTGGCCAGGTTGGCGTTGGGCTGGGTGACCGAGCGCAGGTCGCCGGCAAGGTCGTAGCAGTAGTGGGCGGTCCGCGTGGCGGTGACCGCGCCGGTCCCCGGGTCGACCGCGACCTGCTTCTGGCGGATGACCCGGTCGAGGTCGTCGTACACGTACGCGGTGGCAAAGTCGTCGGCGACGCTGCTCGCCACCCCCTTGGGGCTGGTCACCTTGACCACGCGCCCGGCGGGGTCGTAGTCGAGCTGGGTCTTCTCGCCCTCTGGGTTGCTGGCCAGCGTCTGCTGGTCCATGTCGTCGTAGGTGAACGTGCTGGTCGGCCCGGTGCCGGGGTCGTCGGTGCCGAAGCGCGCGCCGACGGTCTTGACCAGGTTGTCGTTGACGTCGTAGACGGCGCTGGTCCAGATGAGCTGGCCGCGGTCGTAGCGGGTGGACTTGGGCGCGCTCTGGCGGCCGAGCCGGTGGAAGCTGTCGTAGTCGAAGAAACGCCGGTAGCTGCGGGTACCGCTGCCGGTGTCGCTGGCGTGCAAGGGGTCTTGCAGCGACACGAGCTGCCCGTCGGGGTCGTAGGTGGCCTGGGTGACCTGACCGTTGGCGTCGGTGACCCTGGTCGGCAGCCCGCTGGGGTCGTAGGCGTTGTACGTGGTGGTGTGGTGGTTGGCGTCGGTGGTCGACGCGAGCGTCCCGTCAGGGTTCCAGACGTTGGTGCTGGGGTTGTCCTCCGGGTCGGTGACGCTGGCGAGGTTGCCGGCGCTGTCGTAGCCGAAGGTCCACTGGAAGTCGTCGGGCACCGTGGTGGTGGCCACGCCCTTGGGGTTGGTGCGGCTGGTGAGCAGGCTCAGGTGCCCGGCGGTGTCGGCCGCGTCGACCGGGTCGTTGCGGTAGGCGAGGACGGTCTTGCTGCCCTCGGCGTCGGTGACGTCGGTGAGATAGCCGTTGGCGTTGTAGCCGTAGGTGGTGAACACCCCCGTCGGCTCGGTGACCTTGCTCACCTTGAAGTCGGCGGTCCAGGTGACCCCGGTGCTCTGGTGGAGCGGGTCGGTGATCTGCGTGATCTTGCCGTCGGTGTCGTAGGTGTAGGTGGTCGCCCGCGCCAGTGGCGGGGTCACGGTGGTGGTCTGGGCGACCGGGTCGTAGGCGAACGTGGTCTTGTTGCCCAGGCGGTTGGTGCGGTCCTTGAGCCGCCAGCGCAGCTCCGGCCCTGAGCTCGGCCCGAAATAGGTGAAGGTCGTCTCCTTGCCGGCGGCCTTGGCGTCCACGCCGCGGGGGTCGCGCACGCTGTACAGGCGGGTCGACTGGTTGGGGGTCTTGGGGTCGGGGTCGAGCCGGCTGCCGATGCTCGCGATGGCCGGGGCCTCGCCGGTGTTGTCGGTGTAGGTGAACACAAAGCTGCGGTCGGCCAGGAACGTGCCGTCCGCGTTGACGCCGCCGCGCTGGGTGATGCGCAGCAGGTTGCCGTCCTCGTAGTAGTCGAAATCCAGGGCGTGGCCGGTGTGGTCGGTGATGCGCTTGACCTTGCCGCGCACCTGCGGCTTCTTGGCGTCCGCCTTGGTGTAGTAGACGACCGTGAAGGCCCGGCCGCCCGCGTCGGTGACCGCGGTCACGTGCTTTTTCGGCCCGCCCGGGTCATCGCCCGGGGCCACATCGGTCAGGGTGAACGACAGCGTGTTGTTGTTGCGGTCGGTGACCGCGGTCGGGTAGCCGTCGGTGTCGAAGAAGAAGGTGACCTTGTCCGGGCGGGTCAGGGCCCAGCGGCGCTCCGGCGGGTTGGCGGCGATGCTGCGCAGGTACAGGTTGACCCCCGGCGGCTCGGTCCAGCGGGTCGACCCGTCCGGCTGGGTCGTGCCGGTGAAGCGGTGCGGGGTGCCGTCGCCGTCGACGAACGCCACCCACTTGTCGGCGTTGCCGGAGATCTGGTCGGCCTTGTCGGGGTGGATGTCCAAACCCATGCCGAAGCGGGTGAGGCCGGAGATGGCCAGGGAGAAGTTGTTGCCGACCGGCGACTCGGAGTGGTCCTCCAGCGAGTTGTAGGTGAGGTCCAGCACGGTGGACAGCCCCCGCCCCGGGTCGCTGAACGGCGTCCAGCGCAGCAGCATATTGCCGTTGGCGACGTTGGTGAGCGTGGTCGTGCCCGCGCCGACCGGCTCGCCCTCGTACTGCCAGAAGCGCTCCAGCCCAAGCGCGTCCCGCAGCGTCCTGGCGACCAGGATCGGGTTGTCGATGGGCGGGTTGCCGCCCTCCGCGAACCAGCTCCCGGTGGCGACGTCGTACAGGTCCAGCCGCAGCCGGTACTGGCCGAGGTCGGCGCCCGGCGGCAGCGCGGGCGGGTTGATCACCAGCGCCAGGGTCTTGGACCCCCCCGGCTGCACGGTCTGAGGGAAGTTGTCGCTGGCGGGGCCCTCGTAGAGCACCACCCCGTTCGGGGCGTACCAGCGGTACCACACCCGCAGGTCCGTGCCCGTGCTGTTGTTCTTCCAGGCGACGGTGCTGGTGTTGGTCACGGTCACCGACGGGCAGTAGGAGCCGGTTGGGCAGCCGGTGGCCGTCGTGGTGTCGGCCGCCTGGGCCAGTGCGGCGCCGGTGGTGGAGTCGCTGGGCGCCGAGGTCAGCGTGCGGGTGGGCGTCGGGGAGGCGTAGGGCTCCTGCGCGGTGGCGGCGGTGTTGGCGGTCATGAGCTGCGGCATGACGTCGTCGCTGGTGCCGGCCGCGTTCAGGTCGAAGCTGGCCCGGTACTCGCTGCCGGTGCTGTTGGCCACGGTGACCGCCAGCCCGGCGGAAGTGGTCACCTGCCCGCTGGTGTCGTAGGCCTTGGTGGTCAGGGTGTGGCTGCCGTCGTAGGCGGTGGTCAGCGGGTCCAGGGTGTCCCAGGTCGCGGTGTAGGGCGCGGTGATGTCCTCGGCGAATTTGGCGTCGTCCGCGTAGAACTCGACCCTGGTCACGCCCTTGTCGTCGGCGGCGGTGGCGGTCACGTCCCACTTGGAGGGGTCGGCGGTGCTCGGGGCGGCGGAACTGACCGCGGTGGTCGGCGGGGCCGTGTTGTCGACGGTGACGCTGGTCGCCGCGGACGTGGTGACGTTGCCGGCGTCGTCATAGGCCTTGGCGGTGATCGAGTGCGTGGTGCCTGTGGCCACGGTGGTGGAGTCCCACGTGGTCTCGTAGGGCGCCGCCGTGTCGGTCGCCTTCAGTGCCCCGTCCACGTACAGCTCGACCTGGTCGACGCGGCGGTCGTCGTCCGCGGTGGCGGCCAGGCGCACCGTCTTGCCGCTGACCGTGGTGGCGGGGCCGGGCGCGGCGACCGCCACGGTGGGGGCCAGGCTGGCGCTGCCGTCGGTGTAGTCCACCGTCAGCTTCGGCCGGTGCGTCGGGTCAGTGGTCTCGTCGTCGGCGCGGTAGTCGAACCAGCGCGCGCCGCTCGTCGGGATGGCCTCGCTGTTGAGCCTGAGGAGCATCCCGTGGTTGGGCGCTGTGCCGTCGACCCACTGCCCGACCAGTGAGGTGATGGTGTAGTTGTCCCATCCGGCCGGAACGGTGCTGTCGGTGACCGAGGCGGCGATGGCGGTGTCGTAGTCGCCGCCGGCTGTGGTCCACGGCAGGTCCGGCTGGGCCTCCTGCCAGATCGCGCCGGTCTTCTGGCAGTTGTTCTCCCCGCCGCCCTCCCGCCAGGCGCGGGTGACCCTGTGGAGGTCGACCTTCCCGGGCGTAGCCGAGCTCGTGGCATTGTGGTACAGGCTGAGCGTGGCGGTGTTGACGGTCGCGCTCGGCGGGATGTCCCGCAGGTCGAAGCGGAGCAGAGGGCGGTGCACGGCCCCGTTGCTGGCCGTGCCGACGCGCAGGTAGGCCGCGGCGCCGTAATCCAAGCACTCGTCCCCGGTGACGTCGGAGCGGTCATTGCGCAAATAGGTGACCTGCCCCTCGGCCGGACCGGGCTGCAGCGTCTTCTTGGACCTGTTGGCCAGCGCCATCCCCACGGCGAGCTCGTTGGAGGCCGAGGTGTTGGCGACGGTCTTGTAATAGAAGGTCTTCGTGGTCGTCGTCGAGGGCGAGGGCGCCGCGGTGGTGTCCCGCCAGGTGGTCACGTCCTGGTCGCGGATGGTGGTCAGCAGCGTCGACGCCGACGGCGTGAAGCCGGCGGTGGCCGAGCGGTGGACTTCGTAGTGGTCGAAGCCGGCGCCGGACGGACCGGTGTAGCGGGTCCAGGTGAGCTCGGCGCCGTTGGCGTGCACTGTACCCGGCACCAGCAGGGTGACCGCGTCGCTGACCGTGGCGGCGCTGCCAACGCCCGGACCGGCCACGGCGGACGCGGCCAGCCCCGTCGGCAGCACCAGCGCGGTCACGACCAACAGGACCACGAGGAAGCTGAGTGGACGCCTCCGGGGACGCGCTCGCGCCATTGATGACCTCCCACGCCAGCCGGGGCGAAGCCCGGCACGCGCTGAACGATTAACGCGAGCCTGACGAACCTGGGCATCCGAGAGGAGGACAGAGTACCGACAGAATTGCGACAAGACACCGACAGCACGCATAGCCCTCTGGCCCGTGGCGGGTCCGGCCGACTGGAGAATCTCTAAAGCTCCCACGGACCGCTACCCGAGACGTTTATGGCCAACCCGACACGGCCAACCGCTGTCCACCGCCCGGAATGCGACCGTACAGCGGGTTATGAGGCCCTGTTGGGGGACGAGCTTAGTGCTCCTTTAACTACGTGCTTTCTTACCAGGCGCTTTTCGCTATTGCGTCGTACTTACACCCTCAACGACGATCACGGCATAGCTACCTGGCAGGCTGCCGTGGCTGCCTGGAGGCGTCGCTCGCTATGTCGCTCGTAAGGGGGGGTCTGGTGCCGACAACCGGGTTCGTCCCGTCCAGACACGGCTTCCATTTCGGCAACGACTTCGCCGGCAAGCTGGTGATCGTTCCGGGCTTCGGCGAGGTCCCGACGAGAGGCCGCGGCGGCGGCATGGCGTTCGCCGCGCTCGACTACTGGTACTCGGGCGTGCCCGTCCCGACCCACCAGGCCGGGGACTTCGAGGGCGGAGGTGTGCCGCACGACGGCTCGCGGCTCTCCGACTACCTCTACAAGCGGCTGTTCGACAGCTTCGCCACGTCGACCGGCCGCCAGTTCGTGACCTGGGCGCTGGCCGCGGACCAGCCGACCTGGGCCGACCCGGGCGTCGTCGCCCGCACTCGGCAGGAGCAGCTCCCGCGGCTGCGGCGCACCATCGACGCCGGACGTCCGGTGGTGCTCGGCCTGGTGGCGGCGTCGACCCTCGAGGACCTGGCCGCCAACCACCAGGTGGTCGCCTTCGGCTACGAGGACGACGGCGCGGCGGGCGCGGTGCGGGTCCACGTCTACGACCCCGACCGCCCTGACCAGGAGGTGGTGCTGTGCGTCGACCCCGCCAGCCCGCACCTCGGCTCGAGCGTGGCCGGCGAGCGCTGGCGCGGCTGCTTCGTGCAGGACTACGTGCCCGAGCGGCCGCCGTACCAGGACCTCGCGGTCTCCCGGGGCATCTGGGTCAACTCCTGGACCCCCACGCTCGGCCGCCACTTCGTCGCCCAGTACACCGTCAGGAACTACGGCGACTACCCGGCCCGGCTGGCGGAGCTGTGCGTGGCCGTGCGGGGCCCGGCCGGGGAGCGACTCGACCACCTGCTCGGCGGCGACGGCGACCCGACCCGTCTCGATCCCGGGGCCGAGCGCGCGCTGTTCAAGGCCGTGGTGCATTTCGGCACCACTCCGGGGACCTACGAGCTCACCGCGGCCTACCGCTCCGAGCAGGGCTGGCTGATCGCCCTGCCCCCGGCCGAGCCGGGCACGATCAGCCAGCTCGGCGTCACCGCCGTCGCGCCGCCGCAGCCCACCCGGGTGGTGGTGACCTTCACCCACGCGACCGTCGAGGACGCCGATGCCGTCGGCGGCCGCCTCTCTCTCGGCATGGCCGTCAACGGCCGTTCCGTCCAGTGGCCGCAGGACGGCGTACTCGAGGTCGGGGACGGCAAGACCTTCGACGTCGACGAGCGCTTCGAGCTGGTGCTCGGCCCGAGCGAGCCGCTCACGGTGACGGTCGCGGGCGCCGGCTCGGCCGGGGAGCCGGGCGGTGTGGTCTGCGAGCGCTGGCTCGGTCTGGACGACTGGGGGCGCGGCGTCCATACCTACCGCAGCCGCGTGCCCTCGCCGGCGACCGACGCCGAGGGCGCCTCCACGGAGGGCGCCCCCGCGGAGGGTGCCCTCACCGAAGGTGCGTACACCATCAACTTCGTGATCGAGACGACCACGCTGGGCAACCAGCCAGAGCCCTAGCATCCTCGCCGCCGGCCCGCCCAGCGCGGGCCGCGCCACGGCGGCGATGAGCTGGGGGGCGCCCGGAGGGGCCGCCTCATCCCCCAGAGCGCCGGACGAGCGTGGGCGTCCGCCGACACGAGACCGAGCCGGCGCTCTCGGGGCGGCCCCTCCGGGCAGTCTTGCCCGGTGGCGATAGAGTGTCGTGCGGACGGTCCGTCCCGTCGATCCAGGAGGGCCCGATGACCTCGACCGATCACGAGCACCACCACCGGGGCCCCGGCTACGCCTCGCCGGCCGAGGCGATGGCAGCCCCCCGCGAGGAGATCGTCTACGTCGCTGCCCTGCACACCGGAACGGGTGTGGACGAGCCCGACTTCCTCGCCACCGTGGACGTGGACCCGGGTTCGCCGACCTGGTCCCGGATCGTGCACCGCACGCCCATGCCCGGCACCGGGGACGAGCTGCACCACTTCGGCTGGCAGGTGTGCTCGTCCGCGTGCCACACCTCGGACCTGGAGCGCCGCTACCTGGTGGTGCCCGGCTTCCGCTCCTCGCGCGTGCACGTCGTCGACGTGGCCACCGACCCGCGGGCACCCCGCCTCGCCAAGGTGATCGAGCCGGAGACGATCAAGGCCAGGACCGGGCTGTCCGCACCGCATACGGTGCACTGCATGCCCGGCAACCAGGTCGTCGTGTCGATGCTGGGTGACGCCGACGGCGGCGACGGCGCCGGGTTCGCGGTGCTGGACGCCGAGACCTTCGACGTCAAGGGCCGCTGGGAGGCCAATGGCGCCAAGCTCCCGTGGAACTACGACTTCTGGTACCAGCCGCGCAAGGGGTACATGGTCTCCAGCGAGTGGGCCGCGCCGTCCACCTTCCAGGACGGCTTCGACCTCGGGGACGTGGCCGCCGGCAGGTACGGCCACTCGCTGCACATCTGGGACCTCGAGCGCCGCGAGGTGGTCCAGGACATCGACCTGGGCCCCGAGGGGATGATCCCGCTGGAGATCCGGTGGCAGCACGACCCGGACGCGGACCAGGGCTTCGTCGGCGCGGCGCTGTCGTCGACCATGTGGCACGTGCGCCGCAACGGCGACGGCACCTTCGCGGCCGAGAAGGTGATCGAGGTCCCCACGCGTGACCTGGAGGGGTTCCCGGTCCCGGTTCCCGGGCTGATCACCGACCTGGTGCTGTCCATGGACGACCGCTACCTGTACTTCTCCAACTGGCTGCACGGCGACCTGCGCCAGTACGACGTGTCCGACCCGGCCCACCCGGTGCTGAAGAGCTCGGTGCGGCTCGGCGGGCTGTTCGAGCCGGCCCACCACCCGAACGGCACCCGCCTGGCCGGTGGCCCGCAGATGCTCCAGCTCTCCATGGACGGGACCCGGCTGTACGTCACCAACAGCCTGTACTCGACCTGGGACACCCAGTTCTACGGCGAGGGCATGAAGTCCTGGATGCTGAAGCTGCGTGCCGGCGACGAGGGCCTGGCCGTCGACCCCGACTTCTTCGTCGACTTCAGCCCCGCCAAAGGCCACGAGATCCACCTGCCCGGCGGCGACTGCACCACCGAGATCTTCGCCTGACGCCATAACCGACGTCGGGAGAGGATAGGGTGCCGGCGCTCCGGATCGCCACCCAAAGGGGGCCATCCCGTGACCACCCAGCCGACCGCCAAGGCCGTCCACCACCCGATCTTCGCCCGCGTCTACGCCCGCCTCAGCCGGGGCATGGAGCAGCAGGGCACCGCCGACCACCGCCGAAGGCTGCTCGCCGGGCTCACCGGGCGCGTGATCGAGGTCGGCGCCGGCAACGGCCTCAACTTCGCCCACTACCCCCAGACCGTCGCCGAGGTCGTGGCCGTCGAACCCGAGCCCTACCTGCGCGGCCTCGCCACTGCCGCGGCCCGGCGGGCGCCCGTGCCGGTCCAGGTGGTGGACGGCACGGCCGACCGGCTGCCCGCAGGTGACGGGACGTTCGATGCGGGGGTGGTCTCGCTGGTGCTGTGCTCGGTCCCTGACCAGGACCGTGCCCTGGCCGAGCTGCTCCGGGTCATCCGCCCCGGCGGTGAGCTGCGCATTTTCGAGCACGTCCGCGCCGACACCCCCGGGCTGGCCCGCGTGCAGCGGCTGGTGGACCCGGTCCTGCCGCTTGTCGGGGGCGGCTGCCACGCCAGCCGCGACACCCTCGCGGCGATCGCCGCCGCCGGCTTCGAGATCAGCCACTACGAGCGGTTCCGCTTCCCCGACGGCCGGTTCCCCTTCCCCACGTCCCCGCACGTCCTCGGCGTCGCCCGCCGCCCTTCGCCCGACGCGTCCGATCACGCCACCACCGGTTGACGCCCCCCGGCCGGGGCGTCGGTATGCTGGTTCGCACGATGGATGACCGGCCGATTTCCCCGCTCGCCGCCTGCCGCTCGACCACGCAGGCGTGCGCGTGAGGCGCCCTGGGAGCCGTCTCGGCGGCGAGCCGCGCGTGCCGACGGTGCTCCAGGTCCTTTCAGTCGCGTACGTGGTGTTTTTCCTAGCCGTGACGCTGCTGCCGATCGAGTGGTCGCACGAGCTGTCGCGCTGGCCCGGCAACCGGCGCGCCCAGCTCGTCCTGGTGGAGCCGGTCGTGTCCGCCGTCCTGTCGGACGAGCACCCGCTGACCGCGGTCGCCGAGGTGGGCGGCAACGTGCTCATGTTCGTGCCGTTCGGCTGCCTGCTGCCGCTGGTGCTGGGCTCGCTCGACCGGGGCAGGCGGGTCGTGCTGGTGGCCTGCTGCACCTCGGTGCTGATCGAGCTGTACCAGCTCCGCATGCCCGGCATCCGCCGTGCCGATGTGAACGACGTGCTCGCCAACACTCTCGGGGCGGCGCTCGGCTGGCTCGCCCTCGCCCTCGTCGAGCGCTGGCTCGCCCGGACCGGTCGGCCCACCCTGCGCCAGCTCGCGCGCCCCGACCACGCGAAGAGAACCTCCTCATGACCGAGCCAATGACCGAGCCGCGCTGGAAGCGGCGCTACCGCGCGCCTTCGCTGACCCTGCCGAACTGGGCCATCGGCAATCCCGACCACCTCGTGTACGCCTCCAACGTCTCCGGCTCCTGGCAGGTGCACGCCTGGGACCGGTCCGGGGAGGGCCACCGGCAGGTCACGGCGCACCCGACGGGGGTGGTCCGGGGAGCTGCCACGCCTGACGGCGAGGGCGTCCTGTGGTTCGACGACTCCAGGGGCGACGAGATCGGGGTCTGGCGGCTCCAGCCCTTCCGCGGCGGCGAGGTCGTGCCGCTGGTGCCGGACGCCGAGCCGGCCTGGAGCGCCGGGCTCGCGCTGGCCGACGACGGTCGCGTCGCCCTCGGGCTCGCCAGCCGGGTGGGCTTCTCGGTGCGGGTCGGACGGGTCGGCGAGCCCACCGCCGAGCTGTACCGCCACGAGCAGACCGTGGACGTCGCCGACATGAGCCGCGACGGCAGGCTGCTGGTGGTGCACCACGCCGAGCACGGCGACAATCTGCACCCGGCCCTGCGCGCCTTCGACCTGGAGCGCGGCGAGGCGGTCGCCGACCTGTGGGACGGCCAGGGCTACAGCCTGATCGCCAGCCGCTTCTCGCCGGTCCGGGGCGACGGGCGCCTGGCGCTGCTGCACGAGCGCGGCGGCGTGCTGCGCCCGGCGCTGTGGGACCCGGGCGGCGGTGAGCGCACCGATCTCGAAGTCGACCTGCCCGGCACGGTGGAGGTCGCCGACTGGTGGCCCGACGGCTCGGCCCTGCTGCTGGTCCACACCCATCTCGGGCGCGACGAGCTGTACCGGCTCGGCCTCGGGGACGGCCGCCTCGAGCGGCTCGACCACCCGGCGGGGTCGATCGCCGCAGCCAGGGTGCGGCCCGACGGCGAGGTGTGGTTCCGCTGGTCGTCGGGGGCCGCCGCGCCCGAGGTGCGCGCGGTCGGGCGGGAGGAGCCGGTGCTGCGCGCCCCCGGAGCGCCGGCGCCGGGGGGGCAGCCCTATCAGAGCTGGAGCTTCGCCAACCGGCACGGCGACCGGGTGCACGGCTTCCTGGCGCTGCCCGCCGGCCGGGGGCCGCACCCGACCGTCGTGCTGGTGCACGGCGGCCCGACGCATCACGACGCCGACACCTGGAGCCCGCAGGTGCAGGCGCTGGTGGACCATGGCTGGGCGGTCGCGCTGGTGAACTACCGGGGCTCCACCGGCTACGGCAAGGCGTGGCAGGACGCGCTCGAGGGCAACCCTGGCCGGCCTGAGGTGGAGGACGTCGTGGCCGGGCGCGACGACCTGACCGCGCGGGGCATTGCCGACCCCGGGCGGGTGATGATCGCCGGCGCCTCCTGGGGCGGCTACGTGACCCTGCTGGCGATCGGCACGGCCCCGGAGGGGTGGCGCGCGGCGGTCGCGGTCGTGCCGGTCGCGGACTACCTGGCGGCCTACGCGGACGAGTCGGAGGGCCTGCAGGCGTTCGACCGCAGCCTGTTCGGCGGCAGCCCCGAGGAGAAGCCAGAGCTGTACAGGGAGCGCTCGCCCATCACCTACGTGGAGCAGGTGCGCACGCCCGTGCTGCTGATGGTCGGGGACAACGACACCCGCTGCCCGCTGCGGCAGGTGCTCAACTACGCAAAGCGCCTGGGGGAGCTGGGCAGACCGTTCGAGCTCGACCGCTTCGACGCGGGCCACGGGGCCCTGGTGACCGACGAGCGCATCCGCCAGACCGGGGTGCTGCTCGATTTCGCGGCCGCTCACGTCCCTGGCGTGCGCCCGGCCGAGCGCTGACCTGCAAACGAATTCCCGGTCCTCTTGCGCCGTTCGTCGCGACGTACGACGATTGAGGCAGCACGGCACCCGCCGCCGTCCGCAGTCACGTCGAGGGGCTGGAAGGAGGCTGGGCACGATGGCACGCCGATCGGTGCCCCGGTCCGTGCCCACCGACCCGCTGCTCTGGTCGCCGGGCGGCGGTGGCGGCGGTCTCCGGCACATCGTGGTGGGGGTCGACGGCTCCGAGCCGAGCCTCAACGCCGTCGCCATGGCCGCTCAGATCGCGCAGGTCACCGGCGCCCGCGTGACCGTCGTGCACGTGCGGCCCCGCGGGCCGTCGGTCGGGCTGCTCATGCCCGGCTGGGGTGGCCTGCTCGAGCAATGGCGCGAGGACCTGGAGTACGAGGTCGGCATGGAGGTCGCCCGGCTGCTGGACCCGCTCGGTGTAACCTGGCACCTGTGGATCGGTGGCGGCGACCCGGCCAGCCGGCTCGACGAGATCGCCACGGACGTGGACGCCGACCTCGTCGTGGTGGGCACCCACGGCGGTGGCCTGCTGCGGTCGCTGCTTCGCGGCTCGGTCGCCACCCGCCTGCTCCACCGCGAGCAACGCCCGCTCCTGGTGGTGCATTGACAGGAGGAGATGCTGTGTCCCGCCGAATCCGATCGCTCCTCTTGGCCGCGGCGCTGACCGCCGGCTCGGCCCTGGCCCTTCCCGGCGTGGCCGCCGGCCAGCCGTCGAATGCCTCGACCTCCGGCCACGTCACCGGCGCCACCCCAGCCGGCACAGGCACCACCGGCGACACCACCCGCATCATCGGCGGCTGCGACGGCCACCACCACGGCCACCCCTCCTCCATCACCGACCTGCAGTCCCACACCTGATCCTCGCGCTCGCGGCGGCGCGGCTACTCGGTGCGGGAGAAGCGGGCGCTGGCGAGGGCGAGGGCGACCACGGCGAGAGCGGCGACCAGGCCCAGCTCGGCGGCGGTCGGCAGCAGCCAGCCACCCCACGAGATGCCGGGGTCGAGCATCCGGCTCAGCGCCGGTGGAGCGGTGACGTGCGAGAACACCGCCCGGCGCATGGGGTCGACCGCGTAGCTCAGCGGGTCCAGGAGAGTAAGCCCCGTCAGCCACTGGGGCAGGTTCGAGAGCGGGAACAGCGCCCCCGAGAGGAAGAACATCGGCAGCACCAGGAACTGGATGACGACCTGGAACGACTCGATACGGGCGACGCGGGAGGCGATCAGCGTGCCGAGCGCGGTCAGCGCGAGCGCGGTCAGCGCCATCTCCAGCACCAGCACCCCGAGCAGCGCCGGGCTGTAGGGCACGTGGACCAGTCCGGCCAGCAGCAGCATGATCCCGCCCTGGATCGTGGCCACGGTGGTGCCGCCGAGGCACTTGCCGATCACCAGCGCGCCGCGGCGCACCGGCGCCACCAGCATCTCGCGCATGAAGCCGAACTCGCGGTCCCAGACGATCGAAATCGCCGAGAAGATCGAGGTGAAGAGCACCGTCATGGCCAGCACGCCCGGGAACATGAAGGTGCGGAAGTCGATCCCTGCCCCGGCGCTGGGCATCATCCGCGCCAGCCCGCTCCCCAGCACCAGCAGGAACAGGATCGGCTGGGCCAGCGCGGTGGCGATGCGCGGCCGGTTGCGAACGAAGCGGATCAGCTCGCGCCGCCACACGACCCGGATGGCGCGCAGGTCGTCGGTCAGCCGGCCACCCGCCTCGCGGACCGGCGCGACGTCCGTGGTGGTCGCCGCCATGTCGCCCACCTCCTCGGTCACCTCCTCGCCCGCGCCCAGGGATTCGACCGCAGCCGCTCGCCGGTCGACGCCTCGGCGTCGCGGATGGTCCGCCCCGTGTAGTTCATGAACACGTCGTCGAGGGTGGGCCGGGCCACGCTGATCGCCCGGATGCGCACGCCGAGCTCGGCGAACAGCCTGGGCACGAACTCCTCGCCGCCGGCCACGTGGAAGGTGACCGCACCCTCGCTCACGGTCGCGTCCAGGCCGAAGCGGTCCCTGAGCGCCGCGATCGCGGCCTGGTCGTCGTCGCTGCGCAGGCCGACGCGGTCGGTGCCGACGCTCGCCTTGAGCTGGTCCGGACTGCCCTCCACCACGATCCTGCCGTTGTCGATGATGGCGATGCGGTCGCAGTACTCGGCCTCGTCCATGTAGTGCGTGGTGAGGAACATGGTGATCGCCTCACGCCGCCGCAGCTCGTTCAGGTAGGCCCAGATCTGGCTGCGGGTCTGCGGGTCCAGGCCGATGGTCGGCTCGTCCAGGAACAGCACCCTGGGAGAGTGCAGCAGGCCCCGCGCGATCTCCAGCCGGCGCTTCATCCCGCCGGAGAAGGTGAGCACCTGGCTGCGGCGCCGCTCGGTCAGTCCCACCAGGCCGAGCACCCGGTCCAGGCGCCCGCGCAGGGTGTCCCGCGGCACACCGTAGAGATCGGCGTGGAAGCGGAGGTTCTCCTCGGCCGTGAGGTAGTCGTCCAGGGTGGTGTCCTGGAACACCAGGCCGATGCGGCGCCGCACCTCGGCCTGTTGCGAGACCACGTCGAAACCGGCCACCTTGGCGCGGCCGCCGCTCGGTGCCAGCAGCGTGCACAGCACCGAGATGGTGGTGGACTTGCCCGCGCCGTTGGGCCCGAGGAAGCCGAAGGTCTCGCCGGGGGCGACCGAGAAGCTCACCCCGCGAACCGCCTCGACCTCGTCGAAGCGCTTGACCAGATCGACGACCTGGATGGCGGCGCCGCCGTCCGCCGCCGGAGGACCGCCGCTCCGGCTCATCGGGGCCCCCCGTTGCGGCGGGACCCGGCGTTCCCAGCTCGCGCTGCGCTCGACGTAGCAACCCCTTGCGTCCAGGAAAAGCTGACGTTCACGTTAACAACAGACTTCCGCCTGTGCACGCGGGTCCGTGCCCCATCGATGCGGTCAGTACCAGGCGCCGGGCTCGACCACGTTGCGGAGCGGCTCGCCGGCGAGGTAGCGGCGCAGGTTGTCGAGGAAGAGCGCGACGATGCGCTCGTCCTCGCGCGGCGACAGGGCGCTGGTGTGCGGGCTGACCAGCACGTTGGGCAGGTCCCAGAGCGGGCTGGCCGCGGGCAGCGGCTCGCGGGCGAAGACGTCGAGGACCGCGCCGGCGATTCGGCGCTCGCGCAGGGCCTCGGCCAGGGCCTCCTCATCGACCACGGAGCCCCGGCCGACGTTCACGAAGATGCAGCCCGGCCGCATGCGGGCGATGGTGGCCCGGTCGATCAGGCCACGGGTGGCCGCCGTGCCCGGCAGGGTCACCACCACGGCGTCGGCCGCCTCGATCATCGCGCCGAGCCGGTCCGCGGTGTGGACCTCGTCGATGCAGGGCGGCGGGTCCGCGGCCGTGCGCTTGAAGCCCACGGTCCGCATGCCGAACGCCTTGGCCAGGCGGGCGACCTCCAGCCCGATCCGGCCCAGGCCGACGATGAACAGGGTCTCGCCGCGCAGCTCGCGGGTGGGGCGCCGCGGTCGCGGCCAGGTCCTCGCACGCTGGTCGGCGACGACTCTCGGCACGTCCTTGGCGATGGCGAGCAGGCCGAAGACGGCGAACTCGGCGAGCGGCACGGCGTGCACGCCGCTGGCGGTGGTGACCGTCACCCGCTCCAGCGCCTCGGCCGGCAGGTCGGCGGCGCGCACCTGCTCGCCGGCACCGGCGCTGGTCGCCTGGACCCAGCGCAGCCGCGGGCAGCGGGCGGCCGCCTCGGCCAGCCCGGCGGGCGAGTCCCCGGGAATGCCGTAGAGCACCTCGGCCCGAGCCAGCAGCACGCCCCAGCGCGCCTCGCCGGTCTCGTCGCGGCGGAAGGCCGGCTCCCCTGCGTGGTCGCCCGCATAGCGGGCCGGCGGCAGCAGGCCGGGCTCCCACAGCAGCTCGACCCGGGGGCTGGCCGACTCGACCGCGCGAGCCAGGCGCTCGTCCAGGGGCGTCGCGACCATCACAGGGACCTGCGGCGCGCCCGCCCCCGCTGGCCGGTCCGGCCGCCGCGCCGCCACCGCTCCCTCAGCTCTGCTCACTCTGGTCCGGCGCCTGGGGCGGGACGCTCGCGCGGGCGACGCTGCCCCGCTCGCCTGCTCTGCTGAGGGAGAAGCGCCCGCCCAGCTCCTCCTCGACCAGCGCGCGCACCAGGCGCAACCCGAGGCCACCCCCCGAGCGCGAGGCCCGCTCCACCGGCTCCGGCTCCGGCTCCACCCGCTGCCCGGCCGGCGGGCCCTCGCCGTCGTCGACCACCTCGAGCTCGATCGCGCCGGCCTCGCCGCTGCGCAGCCGCACCGTGACGGTCCCGGCGCGGTCGCCGAGGCCGTGCTCGAGCGCGTTCTCGACCAGCTCGTTCAGCACCACCGACAGCGGCGTGGCCACGTTGGCGCCCACCCGCACCGACTCCGCCTCGACCACGATGCGCACGCTCTCGCGGCCGAGCGACCCCTCGAGCATGCGCACCACCCGCCGGGCGACGTCACCCATGTCGACCGCGCCGGTCAGCTCCTCGGTGAGGGTCTCGTGCACAAGCGCGATCGAGGCGATCCGCCGCACCGACTCCTCGAGGGCGTCCACGGCCATGGGTTGGTCGGTGAGCTGTCGCGCCTGCAGGCGCAGCAGCGAGGCGACCGTCTGGAGGTTGTTCTTGACGCGGTGGTGGACCTCGCGGATGGTCGCCTCGCGGCGGGAGATGACCCGCTCCCGGCGGCGCAGCTCGGTCACGTCCCTGCACAGCACCAGCGCGCCGCGGCGGCCGGTCGTGCCGCGCAGCAGCGGCATGATGCGCACGTCCGTGACGGAGCCCTCGCCCTCCACGTCCGACTCGATCGGGCGGCGGCCGGCGATGGCCTCGGCGGCCAGCGCCGCCACCCGGTTCGGCAGCGGCTGTCCCGGCGGCAGGGAGTTGGTGCCCATGCGCCGGAACGCCGAGGTCGCGTTGGGGCTGGCGAACTCCACCCTCCCGCGCGCGTCGAGGGTGATCAGGCCGTCGCCGACCCGCGGCGAGCCGATCAGGTCGTGCGCCTCTTTGAAGGGGAACGACCCGCTGGCCACCATCTCGAGCAGCGCGTCGGCCGCTTGCAGGTAGGCGGCCTCGAGCCGGCCGGTCGCCCGCGCCGGCACCTCTGGCGCCTCCACGCTGAGCACGGCCAGCACCTCGCCGCGGCGGCGCACCGGCACCGCCTCGACCCGCACCGGCTCGGCGTCGATGAACACCGGCTGCGGCGCGAGCAGCCGGCGCCGCTCCCTCCAGGCCCGCTCCACGAAGGGGTGCCAGCCGGTCTCGACGACCTCGCCGACCAGGTCGGCCGGGTACAGGGTGCGGGCGGTGTGGGGGCGCATCTGGCCGACGATCCTGAAGCGGTCGGCGCCGGCCGGCACGCACAGCAGCAGGTCGGCGAATGACAGGTCGGCGATGAGCTGCCAGGCGGCCATCAGACGGTGGAGGTGCTCCTCCGCTTCGCCGCCGAGCCCTTCCAGCGGTGGTTGGGTCAGGTTGCGCACGGCCTAAGCCTAGCGGTGGTCGTGGCGCGGCGCCCGCCCGCGCGCCGCGCCACCCGTTTCCGCTCGTGTGCCCGAGCCGTCCGGCCGGCTCACAAGGTGTTGACGAGTCGGTGACATCCCCGTAACCTCGGGGGAGAGCAACGGCGCTCGCCTCGCGGGCGCCGTTTTGCGTGTCCGGGACAACGTCGTTTCCCCTGCCCGACCTTTCGGCGCCCCCCGCACGGTTTGCGATCGGAGGCGGAGGATGGGCGACCGTTCGGCACCCCAGCATCGCTCGTCGGACCGGCGGGTGTCCCTGTACGACGCCCGCCGCGACGAGCGCGACGCGTGTGGCATCGGCTTCGTGGCGGACCTCCAGGGCCGCTGGGGCCGGGATATCGTGGAGCACGCGCTGCACGGGCTCGAGCGGCTGCGCCACCGCGGAGCGGTCGCGGCCGACGCCCGGACCGGTGACGGCGCCGGACTGCTGCTGCCCCTGCACCGGGAGCTCTATGCCGCGCCCGGCGCCGGCGCGGGCGCGGGGCCGCTCGGGGTCGCCATGGCCTTCCTGCCGACCGACACGGTGCAGGCCAAGACGGCCAGGGTCGCGGTCGAGCGGGCCCTGGCGGCCGAGGGCCTGCGGCTGGAGCGCTGGCGCGCGGTGCCGGTGGACCCGGACGCGCTGGGCGACGGGGCCCGGTCCAGCATGCCGCTGATCGAGCAGGCCGTGTTCCGGGCGCCGGACCTGGGCGCCGAGGAGGCCGAGCGGCGCTGCTTCCGGGCGGGCCGGCGCGCGTCCGCGGAGGCGCGCGCCGCGGGCGCCCACCTGTACCTGGCGTCCTGCTCCACGCGGACGATCACCTACAAGGCGCTGTGCGCCGCCGACCAGCTCGCCGTCTTCTACACCGACCTGGCCGACCAGCGGCTCCGGGCGCCATTCGCCATCTTCCACCAGCGCTACTCGACCAACACCACGCCTTCGTGGGAGCGGGCCCAGCCGTTCCGGTTCCTGTGCCACAACGGCGAGATCAACACGCTGGAGGGCAACAGGGCCTGGATGCGGGCGCGCGAGGGCGACCTCGGCGCCGGTGGCCTCGCCGGCCCGGACGGGCTCGACGCAGAGGAGCTGCTGCGCCCGGTGCTCGACCCGGACGGCTCCGACTCCGCGATGCTCGACAACGCGGTGGAGCTGCTGGTGCGCGGCGGCCGCGACCTGCGCCACGCGCTCGCCGTGCTGGTGCCGGCCGCGGTCGAGCACGACCCCGCCGCCGGCGACGAGCTGCGGGACTTCTACCGCTACCACGCCTGCCTGACCGAGCCGTGGGACGGGCCGGCGGGGCTGGTCTTCACCGACGGGTCGGTGGTCGGCGCGACCCTGGACCGCAACGGGCTGCGCCCCCTGCGCTACGAGGTGTGCGAGGACGGCCTGGTGGTGTGCGCCTCCGAGGTCGGCGCGGTCGACCTGCGCGGTCACGGCGCCGTCCGGCGCGGCCGCCTCGGCCCCGGCCAGATGCTCTGCGTCGACCCGGACGGCGGTCTCCAGCTCGACGCGGACATCAAGCAGACCCTGGCCTCCAGCCGCCCGTGGAGCGCCTGGCTTGCCGAGCACCTGCGCACGGCCTCGCAGGGCGACCCGCTGCCCGCCCCGGAGGCGGACCTGACCGCCGCCCAGGTGGCGTTCGGCTTCACCCGGGAGCTGATCACGACCGTGCTGCGGCCCATGGCCACCGGCGGCAAGGAGCCGACCGCCTCGATGGGGGACGACACGCCGCCGGCGCCGCTGGCCGTCACCCTGCGGCCGGTCAGCCACTTCCTGCGCCAGCGCTTCGCCCAGGTCACCAACCCGCCCATCGACCACCTGCGCGAGCGCCACGTCCTCTCCAAGCGCACCCTGCTCGGCCCGCGCGCCCCGCTGCTCACCGAGCTGCCCGAGGCGGCGCGCCTGGTGGAGCTGGAGACCTTCCTGCTCACCCCTGACGGGGTCGAGCGGCTGCTCGGCGCGCGGCCGGGCGCCGGCGGGGCGCTTTCGTTCGGGACCCACGTGCTCGACGCCACCTGGCCGGCGGCCGACGGTCCGGCCGGCCTGCGCGCCGCCTGCCAGCGGCTCGGCGACGAGGCCGAGGCGGCGGTCCGCGAGGGCGGCGGCCTGCTGGTCGTCTCCGACCGCGCCGCCGGGCCCGGCGGCGAGCGGGCGCCGGTCCCCGCCCTGCTGGCCGTCGGCGCCGTGCAGCACCGCCTGGTGCGCGCGGGCCTGGCGACCAGGGCGAGCCTGGTGGCCGACACCGGCGAGCCGGTCGACGCCCACCACGCCGCCGCCCTGCTCGGCTACGGCGCCGGCGCCATCTGCCCCCGCCTGGGGCTCGCGACCGCCGCCGGCCTGGCCAAGGACGGGGACGCGGCGGGGGCCCAGGCCCGCTACCTCCACGCCGTTGAAGAGGGCGTGTTCAAGGTCATGTCCAAGATGGGCATCTCGACCCTGGACTCCTACCGCGGCGCGCAGATCTTCGAGGCTGTCGGGCTCGGCGCCGAAGTGATCGACACCTGCTTCACCGGCACCGCCTCACCGCTCGGCGGGATCGGCTTCGACGAGCTCGGCGAGGACGTGCTCGCGCGCCACCGGGCGGCGGCGGGCGAGGCGGCGCGGCTGGAGAACCCCGGATGGTTCAAGCACCGCCCCGGCGGCGAGTACCACGCCACCAACCCCGAGGTGATGCAGTCGCTGCACCACACCGTCCGCGGCGAGGACGCCGAGCTGAAGGGGTCCAAGCGCGGTGCCCATCTGCTCCAGCAGGCGGTCAAGGGCGGCGGCTTCGAGCGCTACGAGCATTTCGCCAAGCTGGTCAACGAGCGGCGGCCCGCAGCCCTGCGGGACCTGCTCGCGGTCGAGGCGGCCGGGCCGCCCGTGCCGCTGGACGAGGTCGAGCCCGCCGCGGGGATCCTGCGACGCTTCTCCACCGCGGCGATGAGCCTCGGCTCGCTGTCGCCCGAGGCGCACGAGACCTTGGCCATCGCGCTGAACCGCGTCGGCGGGCGCTCCAACTCGGGCGAGGGCGGCGAGGACCCGGCTCGCTTCGGCACCGAGCGCAGCTCAGCGATCAAGCAGGTCGCGTCCGGCCGCTTCGGGGTCACGCCCGAGTACCTCGCGTCCGCGACGGAGCTCCAGATCAAGATCGCCCAGGGCTCCAAGCCGGGCGAGGGCGGCCAGCTCCCCGGCCACAAGGTCAGCTCCTACATCGCCAAACTGCGCCACACCCAGCCGGGGGTGGCGCTGATCTCGCCGCCGCCGCACCACGACATCTACTCGATCGAGGACCTCGCCCAGCTCGTCTTCGACCTCAAGCAGGCCAACCCCGGCGCCGACGTCACCGTCAAGCTGGTCGCCGAGGCGGGGGTCGGCACGGTGGCCGCGGGGGTGGTCAAGTCGCTCGCGGACGTGGTCACGATCTCGGGCGCGGACGGCGGCACCGGCGCGAGCCCGCTCTCCTCGATCAAGCACGCCGGCGGCCCGTGGGAGCTGGGCCTGGCCGAGACCCAGCAGGCGCTGCGCGCCAACGGGCTGCGCTCGCGCGTGCGCGTGCGCGTCGACGGGGGCCTCAAGACCGGCCGCGACGTGCTGCTCGCCGCCCTGCTCGGGGCGGACGAGTACGGCTTCGGCACGGCGGCGCTGCTGGCCGAGGGCTGCCTCATGGTGCGCACCTGCCACCAGGACAACTGCCCGGTCGGCATCGCCACCCAGCGCGAGGACCTGCGCGCCAAGTTCACGGGCACCCCGGAGATGGTGGTCAGCTACCTCGAGTACCTGGCCGAGGACGTGCGCCGCCTGCTCGCCTCGCTCGGCCTGCGCAGGCTCGACGAGGCGGTCGGCCGGGTCGACCTGCTGCGCCAGCGGTCCACCGGCGACCACCGGGCGGACCAGCTCGACCTCGCGCCGCTGCTCGACCCCGGTGCCGGGGTGGACGAGGCCGCGCCGCGGCGGTTCGTCGCCCCCGACCCCGGCCACGCGGCCCGCTCGGCGCTCGGCGACCGGGTGCTGGCCGACGCCCTTCCCGGCCTGGAGGCCGGTGACCTGGTCAACCTGCACTACCCGATCGCCAACACCGACCGGGCGGTCGGCGCCCGGCTGGGCGTGGCGGTCGCCGCCAGGTACGGCTCCCGGCCGCCTGCCGGGCGGGCCCGCATCGAGTTCGAGGGGGTGGCGGGGCAGAGCTTCGCCGCGTTCCTCGGCCCCGGGGTGGAGCTGCGGCTCGCCGGCTCGGCCAATGATTACGTCGGCAAGGGCATGGCCGGCGGCCGCGTCGTGATCCGGCCGCCCGACGGCGACGCGGGCGCGCCCGTGCTGCTCGGCAACACCGTGCTCTACGGCGCCACCGGCGGTGAGCTGTTCTGCGCGGGCCGCGCGGGCGAGCGCTTCGCCGTTCGCAACTCGGGTGCGACCGCCGTGGTCGAGGGCACCGGTGACCACTGCTGCGAGTACATGACGGGCGGCACCGTGGTGGCGCTCGGGCCGGTCGGGCGCAACATCGGCGCGGGCATGACCGGGGGCGAGGTGTTCGTGTACGAGCAGGGCGGGCCCGGCGGGCACGGGGGGCACGACGAGCACGACGACGGCGTCCTCGAGCGGCTGAACGACGAGCTGGTGGTGGCCCGCCGGCCCGGGGACCTCGAGCTGGTGCGCCTGCGCGAGCTGGTCACGGCCCACGCGGAGCTGACCGGCTCGGCGGTGGCGGCCGAAGCGCTCGCCGGCTGGGACCGGGCCGCGCACTCGTTCTGGCGCGTCGCCCCACGTGACGAGGTGGCCGCGATCGAGCGGGCCCACGAGGGAACGGCATAGAGCCACGCCGGGCTGGCTCCGGGGCTGGACTCCGCCGGCCGGAGTGACTGATCCTTGCTACCGTGCGGTGGTTCTGGTCGCGGGGAGCGGGGAGAGGAGCGAGATGGCCCGGGTGGTGGTGGCTGAGGACGAGGTCCTGATCCGCGTGGACGTCGTCGAGACCCTGGAGGAGGGTGGCCACACCGTCGTCGGCGAGGCCGGCGACGGCGAGGCGGCCGTCAAGCTCGCGCACGACCTCAGCCCGGACCTCGTGGTGATGGACGTGAAGATGCCCAAGATGGACGGCGTCGCCGCGGCCCGGCAGATCACCCACGACAGCGGTCCCGCGGTGCTCGTGCTCACCGCCTTCTCCGACAAAGAGCTGGTCGAGGAGGCCGCCGACGCCGGCACCATCGGCTACCTGGTCAAGCCGTTCCAGCCCGCGCAGCTCCTGGCCGCGGTCGAGGTCGCGCTGGCCCGCGCCGCCGAGCACCGCGACCTCCAGCAGACCGTCGAGGACCTGGAGACCAAGCTCGCCAACCGCAAGGTGGTCGAGCGCGCCAAGGGCCGCCTGATGGAGCAGTTCGGCCTGACCGAGGACCAGGCCTATACGCGCATGCGAAGGGCGGCCATGGACCGCCAGCTCCCGCTGGTCGAGATCGCCCGACGGGTGCTCGAGTCCAGGACGACCGGCTGAAGCGCCGACCGCCCACCGCGGAGGTGAGGTCCGAGGTCGCGCCGATGGAGATTCCGGTGCTCACCACCGAGCGGCTGGTGCTGCGCGGCTTCACCGGGCGCGACCTCGACGAGTTCGCGGCGATCACTGCCGACCCCGAGGTGAGCCGCTACCTCGGCGACGGCAGCCCGCTCGACCGCGCGGCCACCTGGCGGGCCATGGCGCTCACGCTCGGCCACTGGCAGCTGCGCGGCTACGGCCTGTGGGCCGCGGTCGAGCGGTCGAGCGGCCGGCTCGTCGGGCGCCTCGGGCTCTGGAACCCGGAGGGCTGGCCAGGCGTGGAGGTCGGCTGGCTCATCGCCCGTCCTCGCTGGGGAGAGGGATTGGCCACCGAGGCCGGGCGGCCTGGCACCTCCCCGGATCCTGACGAGCGCCGAACCCGGGTCCGCTATTCCAGCACCCGGATCAGGCACCCCTCATTCGGGCGGAGCGAGATCTTCGAGAGCTCGACCGGCTCCTCGCGGTCCAGGAACGTCGACACGACCACCGACCCCGGTCCGGCGACTCCGGCGTGGACCGTCTGCGCGGTCTCGGTGAAGTTCAGGGCGACCAGGAGCCTTTGCGCCTCGATCTCTCGGGCAAAGACGACGCAATCGTTGCTCGCCTGGTCGATCGGCTCGTACCGACCCTCCGACAGGGCAGGGTTCCGCCGCCGCTCGTGGAGGAGGCGCCTGGTCAAGGTGAGCACCGAGCACGAGTCGTCCCGCTGCGCTTCGACCGACGGCACGGTCACGTTGACGGGCAGCCACGGCGTCACGTGCCCGTGGCAGAAGCTCCCGTTCGTCTTCTCGTCCCAGCGCATCGGTGCTCGTACCGGATCTCTTCCCAGCCCGAGACCGGGGAGGTTCTTTTCCCAGGGGTCTTGAACGAGGTGCTGCGGTACCGCGACGTCCCGCGCTCCGAGCTCGTCCCCATAATAGATCATCGGGGTGCCTCGCAAGGTCAACAGGAGCATCATCCCGACCCGGGCCTGGGCCGGGCCCAGCCGGCTGGCGACGCGTTGCTCGTCATGGCTGCTCAGCACCCAGCTCGGCCAGGCCCCCCAGGGAAGGGCCTTTTCGACCTGGTCGATCAGCGTGCGCACCGTCTTCGCGTCCCACGGGGCGCTGACGAGACCGAAATTCAGCGGCAGGTGCAGCTCATCGAGCTGAGCGCCGTAGTAGCTGGCCCACTGGCGCCATTCGTAGATGCGGGTCTCTCCCAAGGCGACCCGCGGCGGTCCACCCGCTGCGGCGTAGCTGTCGAGCAGCCGCCGGAGCCGCCGGTAGATCTCGTGCGCATCCCGGTGACCCACGTCGTTGACGTGAAGCTGCCCTCCGTACTCCGTGCGCCGCCCGTCGACCGGGGTCTCGGGGGGCAGCAGGGGGTTGTCGCGCAATTGCGGGTCCTTCATGAGGTGGTGCGCCGAGTCGATCCGAAAGCCGTCGACGCCACGGTCGAGCCAGAAGCGCATCACGTCGAACATGGCGCCCACGACAGCGGGGTTGCGCCAGTTCAGGTCGGGCTGCTCCGGCAGAAACGTGTGAAGATAGAACTGGCCCGACCGCTCGTCGAACGTCCAGGCCGGTCCGCCGAATACGCTCAGCCAGTTGTTCGGAGGGCCTCCGTCCGGTCCGGGATCCGCCCAGACGTACCAGTCCCTCTTCGCGTTGCCCCGAGCGGACCGTGACTCCAGGAACCACGGGTGCTCACTCGAGCTGTGGTTGGGCACGACGTCGACGATGACACGCAATTCTCGGCGACGAGCGTCCTCGAGCAGACGGTCGAACGCCTCGAGATCGCCGAAGAGAGGGTCGATTCCCTTGAAATCCAATATATCGTACCCGAAATCCGCCATCGGTGAAGGATAGAATGGCGTCACCCAGACGGCGTCGACGCCGAGCCACCGGAGGTAGTCCAGCCTCCCGCGAACGCCCTCCAGATCCCCGACCCCATCGGCATTCGAGTCCTGGAAGCTCCGCACGTACACTTCATATATGACTCCGCGTTGCCACCATTCTCTTTTCACTCCGTCGCTCAACCTCCGTGTCACCAAATGACGGCAGACCTGACCCTCGGCGGAGCATATTCCCAGCGCCGGCCGCAGTGTCAAGCCGATGATTGACCCAGACGCAGCACCACCAGTCCCTGCCAAGTCGCCACCACGAACAGCTCAGAGGCGCCGAGCGCGGTCGTCCAGCTCTCCGACGGCGACCCCGTCGACCGGGTCGGTATGGCCTGTCAGCAGCCGCACCGCGGACTCATGGAAATAGCGCCGCCGGCCGCCGCCATCACGCTGCCGTGGTGCCATGACCCTGTTCCTCGAAGCCGTGCTCACGCTGCTGATCCTGCCCGGGAGCCAGATCCACAGACGCGGTGGGGCCACTGGCTGTCGTGGTGTGGAGATGGCACACTCACGGCATGGCGCGACGAAAGACCACCCTGTACCTGGATGACGAGCTGCTCCAGGCGGCCGCCGAGCGCGCGGCGCGGACTGGGCGTGCACAGCGTGACGTCATCGAGGAGGCGCTGCGCCGCTACCTTGGCCTGGAGACGACCGTTCGGCGCGTCCAGGCTCGCGGTGACCTCGACGAGGACGAGAGCCTGGCGCTTGCCTACCGGGAGTTGGACGCCTACCGTGCCGAGCGTCCCAAGGCCATGTAGGTGCCCCGCGTCGTCGTCGACCCCGGCGTGTTCGTGTCGGCACTGATCGCGCCGAAGGGCACGCCCGCACAGCTCCTCGATCTGCTGCTGGAGCAGCGATTCGAGCTGGTTGTCTCGCCGCGGCTGCTCGGGGAGCTCACCGGGGTGCTGCTGCGCGAGCGGTTCCGCCGGTACGTCACTGCCGCTGAGGTTCGCGAGCTTGTTGGCGACCTGGCCGCGGTTGCCACCGTACTCCGGGATCCACCTGTTCAGGTCGCGATCACGCGAGATCCCAACGACGACTACCTCGTCGCATTGGCCGTGGAAGCGCAGGCTGACGCGCTGATCTCCGGGGATCGTGATCTGACCGAGCTGCAGGACGCGCCTGTCCCGGTGTTGACGCCCCGGACGTTCCTCGACCGCCTCGGCGGGTTCCCCGAGGGCTAACTGAGTACTCTGTCACAGACGACGGGCAGTTCGCCTTCACCTGGACCGCCGTGTGGTTCCGTTTGTCCTCGACCGCGTGTGTCGGCCGGGACCCGCTGAGCAACTTCCAGCCTGGCAGGCAGGATCAAGGTTGCTGCAGGCACCGCAGATCGCTGGTGGGCAGGTGGATCCAGCCTTCAACACGGGCCCGTTCGGTCCGGTTGCCCGGGAACGGCGGGGTCGTGAGGCCGAGTGCGGCGGCGCGGGCAACGAGGGCGCAGACGAGGGCGTCGAAGGCGTCGTCGCTGTGCCGGCAGCGATCCAACGCGTCCCCGTCAAGAATCAGCGTGGACAGCGTGGCGAGTAGCTGGTCGAGGGCCTGGCCCCGGACGATGGTCCCCTCTTTCTTCTTGTAGCGGTTGTGCGGCAGTCCCCAGTGCTTCAGTGCCGCTGCCGGATACACTTCCACGACCTGGCCGCCGCCCACCCTGTCTACTGGGTGGCCCGCAGCGGCGAGGGCGTCAAGCAGCGCCGCGCACCGCATGGCGGTGACGCCGATCCGATCGGTCGACACGCTCAACGGCCATATGCCGACCTGCTGGTGCACAACCTCGTCGGTGAGGCGGTAGCGCAAGGTTCGCCGGTGGCTCGAGCCGAGTTGGCCACGGCCGGGCCAGGCCGCGGCGTTGGCATGGGAGGCGACCGCGTTGACGAACGGCTGTGGCCAGCCGAATGGGCAGTCGATGCCGACCTTGTCGGCGGACTCGATCAGCGCCAGCAGTCGGTCATCGTCAAGGCGATCTGTGTAGAGACGCCCGCGTGCGCTGTCGGCAAGCCAAGTGATCTCGCAGGCCGCGGTGTCGGGGGGTTCGGCGGCCAGATCGATCCCGAGGCTGCGCATCATATCCCCGCTGGGTTGGGGAGCTCGCGGATCCTGACGGTGTAGTAGGCGTCGGGCGCTTCGAGTTGGCGGTAGGAGACCTCCTTGATCTGGCGATCGTTGCGGTACACCCACACGTGGCCCAGTTCACCGAGATGATCCAGGGTTCCTCTCCGTGACTTCTCCTCCAGCACGTCGGCGATGCCGCCCAGGTAGTTGGTGGCGTCCCAGGGATCTTGGCCTGGTCGCGCGTGCACGACCACCTCCAATGCGACCGGGCCTGCATCCAATGCGGCGAAGCCCGAGCGCTCGAGCGCATCCTTTGCGGCCCGCAGCAGCTCCAGAACCCGCGGCGCGTGGCTGTGGCGGGCACCGAGCATCGAGAGCGCCTCGTTCTTCGCTGGTGGCAGCCCAGGCACCCGAATCAAGAGTGCTCGCCCTCTGTCGGCCGGCTGGTCGCCTGGCTCGCTCGACAGCTCGACCTTGCAGAAGCCGATGAGCGCGTTATCGAGGATCTTCGTGCGACTGGTTCGCCAATGACGACCATCGACGTACTGGTGCGGCTGAGCCCGGCGGGCGATCTCGCGCAAGGCTCGATATGTCTGAAGGAACGCACGATGCTGGTAGGGCGGATGTTGCCACTCGTGCGAGCCGAGTTGGAAGAACATCCCGGTCCATCGGTGGTCCATGGGAACGACCAGGTCCGGCAGCAGGTGATGGAGCGTCTTAGTGCCAGCGACAAGCTTCGCGCGGTTGTCGACAACCCCTATCGACTCAATCACCCGCCAAATCAGCTCTTCCACGTCCACCGGCAGCGCGGGATCGTCGATGAGGAGGCCGTCAAGCGCCTCGATCGGTGCTCGCACCGATCGGATCGCCTCGTCGAACTCTCGATTCGGCGCCAATTTGGATCGGCGAACCCCAAGCCGCCACGCCTGGAGCGTCGACCGCAGGCTCCTTAGGAAGTCATCACTGTCGATCGCTTCGCCCACGCCGTTCGCTTGCCTGCGGAGGGCAATGGTCTGGCGGTGTAGGCGGAGCTGTCGTGTTGTGAATGACACCCGCTGGTCATAGGCGTCGACGTAGCGGCCGAAGTTGCTGGTAAGAGCACCCAGTCGCTCCTGGACTTCCTCCCGCCTTGGGTCAGGATTGGCCATCTCCCTTGTCCTCTCTGGTTAAGCCAACACGACACTTTCCATCTCGAGAATGCAGCACCCAGCGGCGTCCTCGAGGAGTCGGCCTAAGACTAATACGCATAGCCAATAACGGTGCCCCTGGCCACCGCCAACGGGTTGTGCATGTGCATCCTTCGGGGTTCCCTGAACCTGCGGATTTCCTCATCGCTCTGACGATCACGATAATCGTTGTTCCGGAAACGGTAGCCCTTCCGGAACCCGTAAGCGGCACAGCAGTCATTAACTGAGCGAGATCGCCCGGGCCTCAGGTGGACAGTTTACTCAGATGGCATCAAAATCCATAGAACAGGATAGACTATAAGTTGACTGCCAGGGATGATGAACAGGATCAGGATGAACAAAATCCGCGCCATCCACGGGGAGATGCCGAAGCGGTGGCCGAGGCCCGCGCACACACCCCCAAGGATGCGACCCTGACGGGGACGGATCAGCCCTTGATCGCGGAAGTACTCCATTGCTGCTTCTCCTGGTCCTTGGCGGCTCGTTGAGGTCGCCTGCTCCTCAACGACGGTAGGGGAAGCCTGCGATGACGGGCATCCGGGAAGTCCCTGGAGCTCCCCTGAACCTGCGCGGCCGAGCTCAGGGAGGAGCATGCGGCGACGGGCACCGGGTCCCCGGGTCCCGAGGGCTGGCGCCGCAGGCTTCAGCCGAGCGCCGATCCGGCCGAGCCTATCAGCAAGGCGCGTGACGCCCTCCGGCTCCAGGTACCAACCGCTGACTGGATCTGCAGGTGGAACCAATTCCGCTCTTCCGGCGTCTTCGTAAGTAGTCGACGTATCGAGCGAGGGTGCACATGGCGAGTCAGCCGTCCCCGCTGGTGGTGTTCGTCGGGGTGGGCGACGACCGCCGCAGCCGGCTCGCCGCCGCCCTGCTGGCCTACCGGGCCAGAGGCCGGGTGGAGGCGCTCTCGATGAGCCCCGCGGCGGTCGAGCCCGACCCGGTGGTGGTGCGGGCGCTGGCGGACATCGGCGTCGACCTGCTCGGCTGGCGTTCCCGGGCGCCCTCGGCGGAACTGCTGCAGCGGGCCGCGGTGGTGGTCGTGATGGGCTACGACAGCCAGACGCTGGACGGCTCCCCGCGCGCAGAGGACTGGTTCATCGACGACCTCGCGGGCAAGGACCCGGAGACGGTGCGCTACCTCCGCGACGCGATCGACCGCCGCGTGCAGCGGCTCCTGGTCCGCCTGGGCGGCGCGGACGCGGCGAGCCTGCGCGAGGGCTGAGCAAGCCCCCCTCAGGGACGTCCCTGAGGGCGCGGCGAGCGGCTCGGGGACCGGGAAGGGACATTCCGGATTGCACAGCGCTACCGCTGGCGCGAAGCTGTCCCCTGTCACAGCAGTGCGCCAAGATGATCGCCACCGCTGTGATCGTGACTGCTCAAGGAGAGGACGGGGTCTCGTGCAGGAGCAGGGCCGCGCCGATGGCGCCGGCAAGATCGCCGAGCGCGGTCGGGCGGATCTCCAGCGGCGGCTCGTCGACGAACAGGTGGGGCCTGACCGCGGCCTCGACCTGGCGCACGAACGGCTCGCCCAGCCCGTCGGTCAGGCCGCCGCCCAGCAGCACGGCCGGCACGTCGAGCAGGTTGGCGGCCGAGGCGATGGCGGCGCCGAGCGCCCGAGCCGCCCGCTCGACCAGCTCCGCGGCGAGCGCGTCCCCGAGCGCCAGCCCCTCGGCCAGCACGTCGGTGGTGAGGCGGGCCCGGCCGAGGCGCTGCTGAACCGCCGGCAGCAGGGTCGTCCGGCCGGCACCGACCGCCGCCCGCACCGCCCGCTCCATCGTCGCCCGGCCGACGTACGCCTCGGTGCAGCCACGCCGGCCGCAGGGGCACTCGTCGCCTCCCTCGACGACGACCGCGTGGCCGAGCTCGCCGGCGGCGCTGCGGAAGCCGCGGCGCAACCGGCCGTCCAGCACCAGCGCGCCGCCGACCCCGGTACCGGCGAACACCGCCAGCAGGTCGTCGAAGCCCTGGCCGGCGCCGAGCCGGTGCTCGGCCAGGGTGGCGGCGTTGACGTCGTTGTCGACCCGGACGGCCTGCGGGTCGAGGGCGAGCGCGTCGGCGACCAGCTTGGCGAGCGGGACCGGGCGGTCGAACCCGGACAGGTTGGCGGCGTCGGCCACCGTCCCGGCCGACATCTCCACCTTGCCGGGCGAGCCCACGCCGACCCCGCGGAGCTCGGCCACGGCCACGCCGGCGTTCGCGGCCGCCGCACGCGCGACCGCGGCCACCTGCTCGACCACCGAGCCAGGGCCGCCGGAGGTCGGCGTCGAGGCCACGGCGCGGGCGAGCGGCCGGCCTTCCCGGTCGACGACCACACCCTGGACCTTGGTCCCGCCAAGGTCGATACCGGCGAGCTGTCCTGGCATGGGGCGATGCTGCGCCGTCGCCGCCCGCCCCGTCAACGCGGGCCGGCCGGCTCCGGTACGTCGCCACGGGCTCTCGACCCGGGCGGCGAACCGACGACAGGAGCCGAGAGCTCGACACATGCGTCACGAGGAGGGGCATGAAGATGGCGTCTGCCACTGTGGACCCGATAATGGAGCAGACCGGTCTCGCCGCGCGCGCGATCGACGTGGTCAAGGTCTACGGGGAGGGACCCACCGCGGTCCGGGCCCTCGACGGCGTGTCCGTCGATTTCCCGACGGGCCGCTACACCGCGATCATGGGGCCGTCCGGCTCGGGCAAGTCCACCTTCATGCACTGTCTGGCCGGCCTCGACAAGGTCACCTCGGGCCAGGTCTTCATCGGCGGCACCGAGCTCAACTCGCTCTCCGACAAGCAGCTCACCCTGCTGCGCCGGCGGCGGGTCGGCTTCGTCTTCCAGTCGTACAACCTGCTGCCGACGCTGAGCGCCGCGGAGAACATCGAGCTGCCCATGGCGCTGGCCGGCAGCAAGCCCGACCGCCCCTGGGTCGACAGGGTGATCGACGCGGTCGGCCTGCGCGACCGCCTCACCCACCGGCCGGCCGAGCTCTCCGGCGGCCAGCAGCAGCGGGTGGCGAGCGCCAGGGCGCTGGCGTCCAAGCCGTCGATCGTGTTCGCCGACGAGCCCACCGGCAACCTCGACTCGAACTCCAGCGCCGAGCTGCTCGCCTTCCTGCGGCGCTCGGTCGACGAGTTCGGCCAGACGATCGTGATGGTCACCCACGACCCGGGCGCGGCCAGCTACTCCGACCACGTGCTGTTCCTCCAGGACGGCAGGGTGGTGGACGAGATGGCCAAACCCACCGCCGACAAGGTCCTTGACCTGATGAAGAAGCTCGGGGGCTGAGCGGCACATGTGGAACGCGACCATCAAGGGACTGCTGTCCCACAAGCTTCGCCTGGCGCTCACGGCGCTGGCGATCGTGCTCGGCGTGAGCTTCGTGTCGGGCACCTACGTGCTCACCGACACGATGGGCGCCGCGTTCACCGGGCTGTTCCAGGACGTCAACAAGGGCGTCGACGTGGTGGTGCACACCAAGGAGACGTTCACCGGCCAGCAGGGCGACGTCCGCGACCCCATGCCCGAGTCGTTGCTGGCCACGATCCAGCGCGTCGACGGCGTCAAGGTGGCCGAGGGCTCGGTGAACGGCTACGCGCAGTTCGTCGGCAAGAACGGCAAGGCCGTGACCACCGGCGGCGCGCCCACCCTCGGGGTCTCGGCCAGCCAGGCGCCCGAGCTGAGCAGCTCGACGACCCTGCGAGCCGGCCAGCGCCCGACCGGCCCGGGCGAGATCGCCGTCGACGCCCGCACCGCGTCCAAGCAGGGCTTCAAGGTCGGCGACCGGGTCAAGGTGCTGCTCCAGGGCCCTGCCCGGGTCTTCACCATCAGCGGCATCGTCGGCTTCGGCGAGGCCGACAACCTGGGTGGCGCGACCCTGGCGGTGTTCGACCTGAAGACGGCGCAGCAGGTCCTCAACCGCCCTGGCCAGTTCGACGAGATCGACGTCGTCGCCCAGCCGGGCACCAGCGACACCCAGCTCCGCGAGCGCATCGCCGCGGCCGTCCCGGCCAAGTACGAGGCGGTAACCGGCAGCGACCAGGCCAAGCGCTCCGCCGACGAGATCAACAAGGGCCTCAGCTTCTTCACGACGGCGCTGCTCGCCTTCGCCGGAGTGGCGCTGTTCGTCGGGGCGTTCCTGATCTTCAACACCTTCTCGATCATCGTCGCCCAGCGGACCCGTGAGATGGCGCTGCTGCGCTGCCTGGGGGCGAGCCGCCGCCAGGTGCTCGGCTCGGTGCTGCTGGAGGCGGGCATCGTCGGTGTGGCGGCCTCGCTGGTCGGCCTGGGCCTCGGCCTCGTGCTCGCGGTCGGCCTGCGCGCGATGCTCAACGCCTTCGGCATCGACCTGCCGACCACGTCCACCCGCTTCGAGCCCCGCACGGTGATCGTGTCGCTGGCGGTCGGCGTCGTCGTCACCCTGGTGTCCTCGTTCTGGCCGGCGCTCAGGGCGACCCGGGTCCCGCCCGTCGCCGCCCTGCGCGAGGAGGCGGCGACCAGGCCCGCGCGCTCGATCCGGCGCCGCTCGGTCCTCGGCTCCCTGGTCACCCTCATCGGAGTCGGTCTGCTGATGCTCGGGCTGTTCAGGGACACGGGCAACCGCGTGGCCAACGTCGGGGCCGGGGTGGTGGTCATCTTCCTCGGCGTGGCGGCCCTCAGCCCGCTGATCGCCCGGCCGCTGGCCGGGGGGATCGGCTGGCCGTTCGCCCGCGCCTTCCGGCTGCCCGGCAACCTCGCCAGGGAGAACGCCATGCGCAACCCGCGGCGCACCGCCTCGACAGCGGCCGCGCTGATGATCGGGGTGGCGCTGGTGACCTTCGCCGGCATCTTCGTCGCCTCGGCCAAGTCGTCCTTCGGGAGCATCCTCGACAAGTCGGTGACCGCCGACTACATCCTCACCACGCAGACCTTCCAGGGGTTCAGCCCCGAGCTGGCCAAGCGCATGGCCGACCTGCCCGAACTGGAGGCGGTCACGGCCGTCCGCAGCGCTACCTGGAAGCTCAACGGCCAGTCCCAGACCCTGAGCGGGGTCGACCCGACCTCCTACGACGAGCTGGTGCGCACCGAGACGACCTCGGGGGACATCGGCGCGCTGGCCAGCGGCGGGGTGGCGGTGCAGGACACCGTCGCCGAGCAGCACGGCTGGAGGGTCGGGTCCGTGGTCCCGATGGAGTTCCCGCGCAACGGCGTGCAGCAGGAGCCGGTCAAGGCGATCTACAAGAGCAACAGCCTGAACGGCAACTACCTGCTGTCACTGGCCGACTACCAGAAGGGCTACAGCGACCAGATCGACTCGCTGGTGATCGCCAAGGCCAGGCCCGGCGTGGCTGCGGCCACGGCGCGCGCCGCCGTCGACCGGGTCGCCGGCGACTTCCCCAACGTGCGGGTGCAGGACCAGGCCCAGTACAAGGAGCAGACGGGCAAGCAGCTCGACCAGCTCCTCAACCTGGTGCGCGGCCTGCTGCTCTTCGCGATCCTGATCGCGCTGTTCGGGATCGTGAACACGCTGGCCCTGTCGGTGTTCGAGCGCGTGCGCGAGCTCGGCCTGCTGCGCGCGGTCGGCGCGACCCGGCGCCAGGTGCGGTCGATGATCCGCTGGGAGGCGGTGATCATCGCGGTGCTCGGCGCGGTGCTCGGCCTGCTCGTCGGCGTGTTCTTCGGCTGGGCCATGGTTCGGGCCCTGGCGTCCCAGGGCTTCGGCGAGTTCACCGTCCCGGCCGGGCAGCTCGTCGCCTACGTGGTGCTCGCCGGGCTGGCGGGTGTGCTCGCGGCGCTCCTGCCGGGCCGGCGCGCCGCCAGGGTCGACATGCTGCGGGCGATCACCACCGAGTAGCGGCCGGACAGCGCAGGCTCCGGACCTCCGGGGGGAGGTAACGGCGGCCCCGGGGACGGGCTCCGGCGTCCCCGGGGCCGCCGCCGTGCTCGGGCGCGGCTCCGGTGACACAGTGAGTGTGAGCGCGGGTGACCCGACGACGAGACGATGAAAGGAGCCGACGCTGAGCACCATGGACGAGGCCGACCTGGCCGCAGACCCGATCGTGCAGTTCGGGCGCTGGTTCAAGGAAGCGGAGGCGGCCGAGCTGATCGAGCCCTCTGCCATGACGCTGGCGACCGCCGCGGCCGACGGCCGCCCCTCCGCACGGATGGTCCTGCTCAAGGGCTTCGACCAGCGCGGCTTCGTGTTCTACACCAATTACGGGAGCCGCAAGGCCGGCGAGCTCGGCGCGGACGCCGCGGCGGCGCTGGTGTTCTGGTGGCCCCCCCTGGAGCGCCAGGTGCGCGTCGAGGGCCGCGTCGAGCGGGTCAGCCGCGAGGAGTCCGAGGCGTATTTCCGTACCCGCCCGCTCGGCAGCAGGCTGGGCGCCTGGGCCTCGGCGCAGAGCGAGGTGATCCCGGGCAGAGCGGTGCTCGAGGAGCGGCTGGAGCGGCTCTCCGCCCGCTACGCCGACGGCAATGTGCCGCTGCCCCCGTTCTGGGGCGGCTACCGGGTCCGCCCCGACACCATCGAGTTCTGGCAGCACCAGCCGAACCGGCTCCACGATCGCCTGCGGTACCGCCGTGACGGAGGCGCGTGGGTGATCGAGCGGCTCAGCCCCTGAACCGTTCGGGCGGCTCCTCGTTTGCTTGGCGGGTCTGACCTGCGCTGTGGCGGGGTGGGCCGGGCGGGGGTCCGCGCTCCGCTCCGGCTGCGCCCGCAAATCAGTCGCTCCGAGGGGACCCCGCCCGTCCGTTCCGTGGTCACCCGCCCGGCCACCCGGGGCGACGACTGGCTTTGTCGGCGTCCTCTGTGGCGGGCTCGCGGTTCGGGTCCTGAGTTCGTCGTAGGGGTGCAGTCGTCGCGATGGGCGATACTTCGATGTAAGTCGCATCTATGGCGTGAGCTGGGTGGGCCTGCTCGATGGGAAGCAAGGGCAGTCTGGGACGACGGGTCGGGTGGCTGGTGGCGGCGGTCGGGCCTCCGTCGGTCGTTGCTGGGACATCTCTGGGGTGGGTCGAGGGGCATCCGGTGGCTGCCATCGGGTTGGGTTTGGCCTACGAAGCCGTGCTTGGGGTCGTCGGGTTCGCGGGCGATGTTGCGGGGGGTCTGCGAGGGCGCTGGCGGGACCGGCTTGTCGACCGGGTTGACGAGGGGCTGCTCCGGCGCCTCTCCCACTTTGGCGGGCGCTACCGCGAGTACCTGCTGAGCAGCCTGCGCTTTATCGACCTCAAGGGGCTTGCGACCATCGGCTACCACACGCCGGAGCTTGACGAGGTCTTCGTGGATGTGAGTCTGGCGTTGCGAGCCCCGCACCAAGTGCCCGGCGACCCGCTGGCGGATCTTCCTGCGGGGGTGACCGAGCGCGCGTCGATCTGGGAGTTCCTCGACCGGTCCGGACCCGTGGTGCTGGCGGTCATCGGTGCCCCCGGGAGCGGCAAGACCACGCTGCTGCGGCATACGGCGCGGCGGGTGTGCAAGTGGCGGGGGCGGCGCGAAAAAATCCCGGTGCTGCTCTACTTGCGCGACCACGTCACCACCATTGTGTCCGCGCCGCAGACGGGACTTGCCGAGATTGTCCGCGGCACTCTCGGGAGGTACGCGGCGGCGGAGCCCGCGGGCTGGTTCGAGCAGCGCTTGAACGACGGAAGGTGCCTCGTCCTGCTGGACGGTCTGGACGAGGTCGCCAAGGACGACGACCGCCGGCGGGTTCGCGACTGGGTCGACGGCCAGATCAAGCAGTACCCGGCCAACAGCTATGTCATCACCTCGCGGTCGCACGGCTACCACACCGCGCCGCTTGAGGGCGCCACTGTGCTCCAGGTGCGCCGCTTCACCGACGAGCAGGTCACTCATTCCGTTCACGGCTGGTACCTGGGCGGTCGAGCGCCACAGCACCGGTGCAAGCGATGAGGGCGTGCGGCATCGCGCGGAGACCGCCGCCGATGATCTGCTCCAGCGGCTCAGCAAGGCTCCGGCGCTGTACGACCTGACGGTCAATCCGCTGCTGCTCACGATGATCGCGAATGTGCACCGCTTCCGGGGGGCGCTGCCCGGCAGCCGTGCCGCCCTGTACGCCGAGATCTGCGAGGTCCTGCTGTGGCGGCGGCAGGAGGCAAAGAAGCTCGCTGCGGAGCTGCGCGGCGACCAGAAGGAGGTCGTGCTGCGGGAGTTGGCGTTCACGATGATGGAGCGCCGTGTCCGTGACCTGGCCCGCGGCGACGCGCTCCCCGTTATCGGGTCGGTCCTGCCTCGGGTCTCCACAGCCCTAACCGCCCAGGAGCTCCTCAGCGACGCTGCCTCCAGCGGGCTGCTGATCGAACGGGAAAATGGCGTCTACGCCTTCTCCCATCAGACCTTCCAGGAGTACCTGGCGGCCACCCATATCCGAGAGAAGGGTAGGCGCTCGGCCCTGACAGACTCGGCCGGCGACCCGTGGTGGCGGGAGACCATCCTCGACAGCCTCGGGGATCAGGTGCGAACCGCGGTGAGCGCCTTTCAACGCTTGGGTGACTCGTCCTCCCAGCATCCCTCGACCTGTTGAGCAGTTGAGGTGGCAGGCAGGCTAGAAGAGATCGCGGTGCCGATCTTCACCCGGCAAGAGCGGTTCGGCTCCGACAAAGCAGCGGCCATACGGCTGACTGCTCTCTGCCTGGCCGGCGAAGAGGCTCTCAGCACACTCGGCGACGATACCGACCTCAGGGCCACCTTCCAGGAGATCGCCGCTGGAGTCACCCTGCTCGAACGACGCCTCAGCGGACAGGCGCCGGCGACGGAGACCATCCTCGTGGCGCTTGCGTGAGATGCGGCCGCCCGCTGGGGGGCGGGCACGACTGCTTTCAAGTGCGGGTACAGGGGTATGCGATGACCTTGGCAAGCCCTGACGCGCGGGTTGCCCGCACCTATCATGAGTTGAGCGTCATGGGTGAGCACCGGCAGCCGAGCACCGGCGGGGGGACCCGAGCGGATGGAGGTCGAAGGATGGCAGGCGCGGCAGGAGTCGAGGTCCATGGTCCGGCCCAGGCGGCGTACGGGCAGATCCTCACGCCCGAGGCGCTCGACTTCGTTGCGGCACTCCAGCGGGAGCTCGGCTCGACCCGTGAGGCGCTGCTGGAGCGGCGCCGGCAGCGGCAGGCCGAGTTCGAGGCGGGCGCCCTTCCCGACTTCCTGCCCGAGACCGCGGGCGTGCGGTCGGGGGACTGGCGGGTGGCGCCGCTCCCGCCCGACCTTTTGGACCGCCGGGTCGAGATCACGGGCCCGACCGACCGCAAGATGCTGATCAACGCCCTGAACTCCGGCGCCAAGGTGTTCATGGCGGACTTCGAGGACGCCAACGCGCCGACCTGGGACAATCTCTTCGGGGGACAGGCGAACCTGATCGAGGCCATCGACCGCACCATCGCCTTCGAGAGCCCGGAGGGCAGGCAGTACCGGCTGAACGACGAGGTCGCCGTGCTGCTGGTGCGGCCGCGGGGCTGGCACCTGCCCGAGAAGCACGTGCTGGTCGACGGGGCTCCCGCCTCCGGCAGCCTGGTCGACTTCGGCCTGTACTTCTTCCACAACGCGCGCCGGCTGCTCGACCGCGGCACCGGCCCGTACTTCTACCTTCCCAAGCTCGAGAGCCACCTCGAGGCGCGCCTGTGGAACGACGTCTTCTGCTTCGCGCAGGACCGCCTCGGCATCCCCCGCGGCACCATCAGGGCGACCGTGCTGATCGAGACCATCACGGCCGCCTTCGAGATGGAGGAGATCCTCTATGAGCTGCGCGACCACTCGGCCGGGCTGAACGCGGGGCGCTGGGACTACATGTTCTCGGTCATCAAGAAGTTCCGGACCCGGCCCGAGTTCACGCTGCCCGACCGCAACAAGGTCGTCATGACCGTGCCGTTCATGCGGGCCTACACCGAGCTGCTGGTGAAGACCTGCCACCGCCACGAGGCGCCGGCCATCGGCGGCATGGCCGCGTTCATCCCGAGCCGCCGGGACCCGCAGGTCAACGAGGTCGCTCTGGCCAAGGTGCGCGACGACAAGCAGCGGGAGTCGGGCGACGGCTTCGACGGCACCTGGGTCGCCCACCCGGACCTCGTGCCCGTCGCCACGGAGTGCTTCGACGCGGTGCTCGGCGAGCGGCCCAACCAGATCGAGCGCAAGCGCGAGGAGGTGCGCGTCAGCGCCGCCGACCTCCTCAACGTGGCGGCCACGCCGGGCGAGGCGAGCGAGGAGGGGCTGCGCAACGACGTGAGCGTCGCCATCCAGTACCTGTCCTCGTGGCTGCGGGGCACGGCCGCGGTCGGCATCTTCAACCTCATGGAGGACGCCGCCACCGCGGAGATCGCCCGCTCCCAGGTCTGGCAGTGGATCCACAACGGTGTGCGGCTGGCCGGCGGACCGGTCGTGACCCCGCAGCTCGTGCGCCAGATCACCGACGAGGAGCTGGAGAAGATCCGCCGCGCTGTCGGGGACGAGGTGTTCGCGTCCAGCCGTGCCAAGGAGGCGCGGGAGCTGTTCGAGCGTGTGGCCCTGAACGACGACTTCATCGAGTTCCTCACCATTCCCGCCTACGACTACCTGGACTAGGCGTCCTGCCGTCGGGCAGCCAGGAAGGGGGCCCGCGAGATGGTCGACAGAGCGGAGCTCATCAGACGGATGACCGCCGCGGTCGGGGCCAGGGGGGTGATCTCCGAGCGCAGCCAGCTCCGGACCTACGAGTGCGACGGCCTGGCCGCGTTCCGCGTGACCCCCAGCCTGGTGGTGCTGCCCGAGACGACCGGGCAGGTGCAGGCCGCCGTGCGGGTCTGCCACGAGGCGGGGGTGCCGTTCGTCGCCCGCGGCTCGGGCACGGGCCTGTCGGGCGGGGCCCTGCCGGTCTCGGACGGCGTGCTGATCGTGGTCGCCCGCATGCGCCGGGTCCTGGAGCTGGACCTGGCCAACCAGCGGGCGGTGGTCGAGCCGGGCGTGATCAACCTCGAGGTCACCAAGGCGGTGGCGCCGCACGGCTACTACTACGCTCCGGACCCGTCCAGCCAGCAGGTCTGCTCGATCGGCGGCAACGTCGCCGAGAACTCGGGCGGCGCCCACTGCCTGAAGTACGGCTTCACCACCAACCACGTGACCGGGCTCGAGGTGGTGCTGCCCGACGGCGAGCTCGTGCACCTCGGCGGCAAGGCGCCCGACCCGCCCGGCTACGACCTGATCGGCGCCTTCGTCGGCTCGGAGGGCACGCTCGGGATCGCCACCAAGGTCACCGTGCGGATCCTGCGCAAGCCGGCCGCGGTCCGCACCCTGCTGGCGGCCTTCGACTCCACCGACGCGGCCGGCGAGGCCGTGTCCGGAGTGATCGGCGCAGGCATCGTGCCCGCCGCCATCGAGATGATGGACGCCCTGGCGATCGAGGCGGCCGAGGCCGCCGTCCACCCCAACTACCCGGACGCCGGGGCCGTGCTGATCGTCGAGCTGGACGGCCCCGAGGCCGAGGTCGAGCAGCAGTTCGTGGAGGTGGAGGGCGTCTGCCGCAAGGTGGGCGCGACCGAGATCCGGATCGCCGGGAGCGACGCGGAGCGGGCGCTGTTCTGGAAGGGGCGCAAGTCGGCGTTCGCGGCGGTGGGCCGGATCAGCCCGGACTACTACGTGCAGGACGGGGTGATCCCGCGCACGGCGCTGCCGGAGGTGCTGCACCGCATCGGCGAGATGGCCGCCGAGCGCGGCCTGCGGGTCGCCAACGTGTTCCACGCCGGCGACGGCAACCTGCACCCGCTGGTGCTCTACGACGCCGACGTGGAGGGCCAGGAGCGGCGCGCCGAGGAGCTGTCCGCCGAGATCCTGTACGTGTGTCTCGAGCACGGCGGCTCGATCACCGGCGAGCACGGCGTCGGCTTCGACAAGAAGCAGCACATGAGCCGCCAGTTCAGCGCCGACGACCTCGACACCATGCAGCTCGTGCGCTGCGCCTTCGACCCGGACGGGCGCTGCAACCCCGGCAAGGTGTTCCCGACGCCGCGGCTGTGCGGCGAGGCGCCCGGCCCGCGCCGCGTCCACCCGGTGGAGCAGGCCGGCCTGGCCGAGGTGTGGTGAGCGCCGTGGGTGCCGTGTCGCGTCCCGCGACCGCGGCGGACGCCGTCGACGGCGTCCAGCCGGAGGTCGTGGTGGAGCCCTCCACGCTCGAAGAGGCCAGCGAGGTCCTGCGCGAGGCGGCCGCGCAGGGCAGGCGGGTGGTCTGCCGCGGCGGCGGCTCGAAGCTGGGCTGGGGCAGCCCGCCGAGGGGGGCGGAGGTGCTGGTCTCCACCACGCGGCTGGACCGGGTGGTCGAGCACGCCGAGGGCGACCTCATCGTCAGGACGGAGGCCGGGGTGCGCCTCGACGCCCTGCAGGAGCTGCTGGGCAAGGCCGGGCAGGTCCTCGCGCTCGACCCGCCAGAGGAGGGCGCCACGGTCGGCGGGATCGTCGCCGCCGGCGCCTCCGGACCGCGGCGGCTGCGCTACGGGACCGCCCGTGACCTGCTGATCGGCATCACCGTCGTGCTCGCCGGCGGCACCGTGGCCCGCGCCGGCGGCAAGGTCGTCAAGAACGTCGCCGGCTACGACCTCGGCAAGCTGTTCACCGGCTCCCTCGGCACCCTGGGCCTGATCGCCGAGGTCACCTTCCGGCTGCACCCGCGCGGCACCTCGCGCAGCGGCGCCGTGCTGGAGGTCGACCGGCCCGGGCGTGCCGGCGAGGCCGTGCAGGCGCTGGTGCACGCGCAGCTCGCCCCGACCGCGCTGGAGCTCTTCTGGCCGGACCCGTCGGGACCTGGCCGGCTCGTCCTGGTGGTCGAGGGCCCGAGCGGTGCCGTGGAGCAGGCGAAGGCCGCCGTGCGGCTGCTGGAGCCGCACGGGGAGCCCGACCTGGTGGTCGACCCGGGCAGCGCCGAGTCCGCCATGGACGGGTTCGGCAGGCGACCGTGGCAGGCCGGCAGGGGTGACGGTCCCTCCGGTGACGGCCCGCTCGTGGGGGTCAAGGCCGCCTGCGTGCCCGTCGAGCTGCCCGGTGTGACCGAGGACCTGTGGGCGGCGGCCGCGGCGCACGGGCTCGCGGTCTCGCTCCAGGCGCACGCCGGCGTCGGGGTGACGTACGCGGCGCTGCGGGGGGGCGACGCGGTCGCCCTGGCGGCAGCGGTGGAGGAGGCGCGCGGGCGGCTGCAGCGGCGCGGCGGCACGCTGGCCGTGCTCGAGGCGCCGCTCGAGGTCAAGCGGCGAGTGGACGTATGGGGCCCGGTGGGCGACGCGCTCGGGCTGATGCGACGGGTCAAGGAGCGGTTCGACCCCGGTGGCACGATGAGCCCTGGCCGGTTCGTGGGAGGGATCTGACATGGCAGCCGAGCAGCGGGAGCGGCAGGGGGCCTTCGACCTGCACCATCCGCCGGACAAGCAGCTCATCGACGACTGCGTGCACTGCGGCTTCTGCCTGCCCACCTGCCCGACGTACCTGCTGTGGGGCGAAGAGATGGACTCCCCGCGCGGGCGCATCTACCTGATGGAGATCGGTCTGGAGGGCGAGCCGCTCGACAGTGGGATGGCCACCCACTTCGACCGCTGCCTCGGCTGCATGGCCTGCGTGACCTCCTGCCCTTCCGGCGTCCAGTACGACAAGCTCATCGAGGCGACCCGCCAGCAGGTCGAGCGCCGGCACCCGCGCTCCGGCGGGGAGCGTGCCTTCCGGGCGCTGGTCTTCGGCCTGTTCCCGCACCCGGGCCGGCTGCGCCTGCTGCGCGGCCCGCTGCGCCTGTACCGGCGCTCCGGCCTGCAGCGGCTGGTGCGCCGCTCCGGCCTGCTGCGCCGCCTGCCCCCTGGCATGGCGGCCATGGAGCGCCTGCTGCCGGACCTCGCCGGGTCGGCCGCGCCGCTGCCCGAGGTCACACCGGCCCGCGGCAGGGCCCGCCGGCGCGTCGGCATGCTCACCGGCTGCATCCAGCGGGCCTTCTTCTCGCAGGTGAACGCGGCCACCGCCAGGGTGCTCGCGGCCGAGGGCTGCGAGGTGGTCGCGCCGCGCCGGCAGCGGTGCTGCGGCGCGCTCAGCATGCACGCCGGCCGCGAGGCCGAGGCCCAGGCGTTCGCCCGCTCCATGATCGACGCCTTCGAGCGGGCCGGGGTCGACGAGGTGGTCGTCAACGTCGCCGGCTGCGGCTCCTCCATGAAGGAGTACGGCCACCTGCTGCGCGACGACCCCGTCTATGCCGAGCGGGCGGCCGCCTTCGCCGCCAAGGTCCGCGACCTCTCCGAGCTGCTCGCCGAGCTGGGGCCCGTGGCCGAGCGCCAGCCGCTCGAGCTGTCCGTCGCCTACCACGACGCCTGTCACCTCGCCCACGCGCAGGGCGTGCGCACGCAGCCGCGCCAGTGCCTCGCAGGCGTCCCGGGCCTGGAGCTGCGCGAGATCGACGAGGCCGAGATCTGCTGTGGCTCGGCCGGCGTCTACAACCTGCTCCAGCCGGAGCCGGCCGCCGAGCTCGGCGAGCGCAAGGCCGCCAACGTGCTGGCCACCGGCGCCGACCTGCTGGTCACCTCCAACCCCGGCTGCATGCTGCAGATCCGCGCCAGCCTCCAGGCGCGTGGCGCGCGCATGCCGATGGCCCACGTCGCCGAGGTCCTCGACGCTTCCATCCGTGGCCTGGAGCCGTCGGCGCTCGGCGTCGCCGCTCGTCCGGGCTCAGCAATCGGGTCCCCGACGGCGTACCCGGGTTGACGGCTATTACCAGCTTGCCGGTGGACGTGAGGTAGACCCGCGTACGCCGGATAAACTGGGGTACATACCCGTCCTGATGTGGTGGCTGCGCCGAGCAGCGCGGGATTCCTGGCTCGCCGCGCAGCGTCGGCGTTGTCGTTCCCCGTGGGAGGTCGCATGTACAAACAGGTCTTGGACCCGGTGGCCAATTCGCTCGGGGTCTCCTCGATCTTCGCCGCGCTCGCGCTGGTGGTGCTGTTCGTGCTGCTGGGCTGGCTGCGCTGGAAGGCGCACTGGGCCGCGCTGGTATCGCTGGCAGTGGCGCTGATCGTTGCCGTGGCGGTCTACGGGATGCCAGTGGGGCAGGCGCTCGATTCCGCGGCCGAAGGCGCGGCCTTCGGGTTCTTCCCGATCATGTGGATCGTGATCAACGCGATCTGGATCTACAACATGACGCGGGAGACCGGTCATTTCGACGTCCTCGGTCGCTCTTTCACTTCCGTCTCGAACGACCAGCGCATCCAGGCGCTGATCGTGGCGTTCTGCTTCGGTGCCCTGATCGAGGCGCTGGCCGGGTTCGGCACGCCGATCGCGATCACCGCGCCGATGCTGATCGCCATCGGCCTGCGCCCGCTGCGGGCCGCAGCCGTCGCGCTGGCGGCCAACACCGCCCCGGTCGCGTACGGCGCCCTGGCCACCCCGGTGATCACCCTCTCGCAGGTCACCTCCCTGCCGCTGCACGACGTGAGCGCAATGGTCGGCCGCCAGACCCCGATCCTGGCGCTGTTCGTGCCGCTGGCCCTGATGTTCATGATCGACGGCCGGCGCGGTGTGCGGCAGACCTGGCCGGCCGCGATCGTCTGCGGCGTCGCCTTCGCGATCGGGCAGTTCGCCTGCTCGAACTACTTCTCCGCTCAGCTCACCGACATCGTGGCGTCGCTGGTCGCGACCGGCGCGGTCATCCTGCTCCTGCGGGTCTGGTCGCCCGTCGAGCCCCTGGTCGCGGAGGCTCGGGGGTTCGGCCGGCCGGCCGTGGCCGGCGGCGCGGCTGACGACGCCGCTTTCACCGAGCGGGTGCGGCGCGGCCCGGCGGGCCCTCCTGATCCTCCTATGGAGATCGTGCGCGCCTACCTGCCCTACGCCGCGATCATCGCGGTCTTCAGCCTCGCTCAGATCGGCCCGATCAAGGACGCGCTCGACAAGGTCACGGTGAAGTGGGCCTGGGGCGGGCTGCACGTCGTCAACGCCAAAGGGAAGGCGCTGTCGTCCGCCACCTTCAACTTCAACTGGCTCATTGCCGCCGGCACGCTGGTGCTGATCGCCGGGCTGATCACCATACCGCTGATCAGGATTGACCTGGCGGCGGCTCTGCGCAGTTACTGGCGCACGCTCGACCAGCTCAAGTGGGCGATCCTCACGGTGCTCACGGTGCTCGCGCTCGCCTACGTGATGAACTTCTCCGGCCAGACGGTCACCCTCGGCCAGTGGATGGCCGGTGCCGGCGGCTTCTTCGCCTTCCTCTCGCCGCTCCTCGGCTGGCTCGGCGTGGCCGTGAGCGGCTCGGACACCTCGTCGAACTCGCTGTTCGGGCTCCTCCAGGTGACGGCGGCGCAGAAGGCCAGCCTCTCGCCCCTCCTGCTGGCGGCCGGGAACAGCTCCGGCGGCGTGCTCGGCAAGATGCTCTCCCCGCAGAACCTCGCGATCGGCGCCGCCGCTGTCGGCCTGGCCGGCGAGGAGGGCGAGCTGTTCCGCAGGGTCCTCGGCTGGAGCCTGCTGTTCCTGCTGGTGATGTGCCTGCTGGTCCTGCTCCAGTCCACCATCCTGTCCGGCATGGTGGTCTGACCCGCCGTTCCCGCTACTCCGCCGGTGCCGGTGCCGGCACCGGCGGCTCCACGGCCACCCGGCGCTTCAGCAGCACGACGAAGGTGAAGGAGTCCCAGCCGGGCGGGCCGCCGCCGCGGTCGTAGTGCGTCCGGGGGGCGAGGCCGACCGCCTCCCACCCCTGCCGGCCGAGCTCGTTGAGCTCGCCGAGGAACGTGGCCGCGGCGCGGCCCTCGCGCGTGTCACCCCATTCCTGGACGAACTCCCGGATTGTGTACTCCCACATGCCTGCCTGGCTCCTTGGTCTGGGTCCGGGCGTAGTCTATCGGCGCATGGCCGAGGCGTTCTTTCTCCCGGACGGGGACCGGTTCGTCGCAACCGGTCTGACCCGTGGACCGTGGGATGCGGGCGCGCAGCACGGCGGCCCGGGCGAGCCGCCCACCGACCGTGGGCTCGTGCCGGCCGGCCCCGAGCGCGGCGAGCCCCTGCGCTTCTTCTCGACCGGTGAGGAGGTCGGCTACCACACCGCCATGGAGTGGCGCTTCGTGGGTCTGCCTCCAGGGGGCCCGCACGACCGTGGAGCGGACCGGCGTGGGCCTGGCCGAATCGGTCCTCTACGACCGCGGCGGCCCGGTCGCCCGAGGTCTCCAGAGCCTCTTCGTGGCCGAGCGCCGCTGACGTCAATCGGCGAGATCATCACTGAGAAGTGCCCGCATCCTCCTTCGCAGGTCGCTGCGGAACCGCTCCTCCATGACCTCGCCATTCTCGTTGCGAGGAACGATGACGATCCGCTCGGACGCGAAGTCGAACGGGACTCTGGACGACCGCTTCTCCCTGACGGGGACCCAGCCGGAGGGCCTTCCGGCCGGAGCGTTGGTCAGAGAGTGGAGCATGCCCGCTTCGAATAGCACGTTGGGATTGTCCTCGAACTCGCCCCCGTCCCGCGCCGGCTCGGAGAAATAGCACAGGCCGAACCTCGACTTGGCGATCTGCTCGATCAGTTGAAGCGTGATCGACCCCGACTGCTCGATCCTGTTCCACTGCACGATCTTCAGGATGGTGCTGAACTCGTTCAGTACCTCCTGGACGACTCCCATGACCGCGTCGTCGGCCCTGCTCGAGAACGCCACGAACATCTGCGGTTTGGTGAGGCGTGGAAACTTGGTGGTGCTGAGGATGCCCTGGAGCTCGGATACCGCGTCCCGGGTGCCCGTAACCTGCGCGCGGTTGGCCTGACGGAGGTCGAAGAGGATCGCCAGCGCGTCGGCGAGCAGGGACAGCTCGTCCCTGGCGACAGCGGTGATCTCGAGATACGACGTGGATTCCAGATAGATGACGCCGAGCACGCGTGACCAGTGGATCAGGGGCACGATGATCGAAGTCTTCATTTCCCGGTTGACCGGTGCCTCGTACCTGGGCAGGTCCGGGACCTCGGACCAGAGGTCGTCGTACGTCTCGGACTGCCGGAGGGGTTTCTGCTCCCGGCTGACGACCCACAGCGGCTTGCGCTGATCGAACGAGACCGATATCTGCGAGCTGTACCTGCCGTCCAGCGTCCGGATGGTGGTCGCGTGCTCCTCGTTCTCGGTGCTCCAGACAGTCCTCAGCCCTGGCCGGCTGTCGACGGTCTGCTCGCAGGCCAGGCTGAAATAGGCCGCCTCCAGCTCGTCCCGGACGTAGTCGTAGACCAGCTTCCTTATCTCTTCGATCGTGCGTTCGTCCACGATATCCACGGATCGAGCGAATTGCCGGAGGTAGTCACCGAAGGTCTTGACGGTCTTGACCATTTGACTCCTCCCATGACTGCCCCGTCTCGTCCGACCCGGTCGTCAATCTGCGGTGCCCCCGTTGGTCGAACGAGCTGGTGTCGCTAGGCACATTGTCCAGCTCGAAAGAGTCGCACGTTTGCGGGGGATGTGGAAGACCCAGTTCGGGAGCCACGCACTGGGCCCGGCGCCCGCAGCGTATACTCCCGGACCACCGTGGACGCCCAAGCAACCACAGGGAGCGATGTGGACACGCCAGACGAAGGCACCCCGACAAGGTCCCGAACCGCTCAAAGCGACGCGATCTTTCACGACCGCCAGGAATCGGAGTTCTATGCTCAATGCGTGAGGGACTTCCTCTTTCGGCACGGCTACGAGCTGGTGGAGAACAAAGAGATCGTCGAATTGGGCGTCGGCACCGGGGAGACCATCGTCGAGCTGCTCAAGTACCACGACTTCGCCGGCAAGATCCGAGGGTACGAAATCCAACGGGAATCCTATGAGTACGCGCACCGCCTGGTCGAGGACCATGCCGTCTCCGATCAGTACGTCGTGATAAAGGACGACTTCTTCCGGGCCGTCCGCAATTCAATGGTCGGCGGCTGTGTGATCTCGAACCCGCCCTACCTTCCGGCGCCCGACGGCTCGATACGGATGCCAGAGCTCTGGGGCGGCGGCGACGGCACCGACGTGACCAAGCAGATCATGCGATGCGGCTTCGAGCACCTCATCCTGCTCATCTCCAGCTTCTCCAACCCCTTGAGCATCATCGAGTGCGCTTCCAGGCACGGGTACAGCGTGCTCGACTACGCCGTGCGGACGATGCGGTTCGGCATGTACAGCAGCGAAGCGAAGGTGTACGAGCGCATCGTGCAACTGAGCGGCCAGGGCCAGGCCTTCGTGTCGGCCGACCGCTACTGCCTTGCGGGCGTGGCCTGGGTGAAGCGCCGGGACGTGACCGACCTCACTGCCGCGCTGGCCCGGGCCATAACCAGTCTGGCCGACCGCCCGTAGGCTCGTGGAGGCGCACCCGCCACACGGAGGACGTGTCGCCCCGCGCTCAGGCCGGGGCGGTCTGCGCGTTGGCGCGTTCGAGCTCGATCCGCTCCAGCTCCAGGCGGGCCTCGGAGATCTGGCGGTCGAGCTCCTTGACCATGTGCGCCAGCAGGTCCCAGCCCTCGCCGGTGGCCTTGTCCACGCGGCGGCGCAGCCAGCCCATCGCCGATGCCTCCAGCACGGAGAAGCGCTGGTCGACCGCGTCGAGGCGGGCGCGGAGCCGGGCGCTCTGGCGGATGGCCCGCTCCAGCTCGGCGGCAGGGTTGGACCCCACGACGCTGTCGGGGCTTGCATCCCAGTCGTCGATCAGGCGCCGCAGGGTCTCGATGTCCCCCTGCTCGTAGGCGTTGTTGGCGGCGACCATGAGGTTGGTGCGCCGCTCGCGCTCGGCCTCCTCGCGCGCCAGGTCCGGGTGGATCAGCCGCGCGAGCAGCCGGAACAGGCGCTTGGCCTCGGCCGAGACAATGCGACGGAACTCCTGCTCCGGCTCGCGCTCACCCCACGCCCAGGCCCAGTTCTGACCGTCGCCGTCCTCGCTGTCGCCGTTCTGGCCGGCCGGGTCGCCGTCCGGGGCGCCAGTGCCGGTGGTCTGGCCGCCGTCGCCCTCCGGCCGGCCGTGGCTGCCGAGCTTCGCCTGCTCGATCTCGTCGGCGAGATCGTCGAGCACGGCGTAGCGCTGCCCGAGCGCCTGGCGATAGCGGGTCTCGAAGCCGCTCAGGTCGGCCTCGAAGGCCCCCAGCTCGCCCTCCCTCTCGGCCAGCCGCCGCTTGAGGACCGCCACCTCGGCCCGCTTGTGCGCCAGCTCCGCGGCGATCGGACCGACGTAGAGCTCGAGCGCACCTCTGGAACGGCCGGTGAACGTCATCGTCTGGGCGCCCACGCCGCCGGCGCCGATGTGCTCCTGCCGAGGGTCGTCGCTCGCTCCTTGCCCTTGGGCTGCGTGCCGCTCGGGTCAGATCGCACCAGTGCCCGACCGGATGGCGCCGCGCTTGTCTCCAGCGCGCTGACGTTACCTGAGCCGGGCGGCCACCTGCCAGACGCGCAGGGTCTCGGCCTCGCGCCAACTATCGGGCACCGCCTGCTGACGCGGACGAATTGCTCGACGTGGTTGAACAGCGACCCGAGCGGAACTTTTTGTTGCGCATCCGGCCCGGGTGCCAGAAGATAGACATGTCCAACGCCCCACCCTTTACTGCGGCAGGACCGCAGTGGAAGGAGGCGATGGCCATCGAGACTCCGCCCGACAGATAGCCGGCGGGCAACCGGTAGGTGGCCCGCCATACCGAGCGATCCGTCGCCTGACGGCAAACGAGGACATCGGAACTCGCGGCGGTCGTGAAGCGCGCTCCGACCCGACCGCGAAAGCTCTGGATCCGTCAGCCGGCGGATCGTTTTGCGTGCCTGGACCGGCGCTCTCAGGGTCTGCCCGGCAGCCAGCGGAGGAACCAGTCCGCGGCCAGGCGGGCAACCTGCTCCAGCGTGCCCGGCTCCGCGAACAGGTGCGTCGCGCCCGGCACGACCTCGAGCCGGTGCTCCGCCGCGAGCTGCTCGGCGGCGGTCCGGTTCAGCTCCAGCACGATCGGGTCCTGGCCGCCGACCACCAGCAGCGTAGGCGCCCGGACCAGCCCGAGCGCCGCGCCGGCGAGGTCTGGCCGCCCGCCGCGGGACACCACCGCGGCCACCTCCCGCGGCCGCTCGGCCGCGGCCACCAGCGCCGCGCCGGCGCCGGTGCTGGCACCGAACAGGCCGACCGGGAGCCCGGCGGTGCGCGGGTCGCCGCCCAGCCAGTCCATCGCCACCGCCAGCCGGCCCGCCAGCAGCGCCACGTCGAACCGCAGCTCCCCGCCAGCCTGGTCGGTCGCCTCCTCCCGGAGGGTGAGCAGGTCGAGCAGGAGCGTGGCCAGGCCGGCGCGGCCGAGCTCGGCGGCCACGTAGCGGTTCCGCGGGCTGTGCCGGCCGCTCCCGGTCCCGTGGGCGAACAGGACCACACCACCGGCCCCCGCCGGCACGGCCAGGTCGCCCGCCAGGCTCACCCCGCCCGCCGGCACGCTCACGCTCGCGTTCACGCCCACGGCCCCCCTTTCAGCTCGACAGGGCGGCGAGCGCCGTCTCCAGGCACACGTCGCGCACGACCGCCGGGTCGCCCACGGCATAGCGGACGATCGCCCCCTGCAGGCCGATCAGCACCTGCGAGGCGCGCACCTTCGCCGCCAGGTCCGGATCGGGCCCGATGAGATGGAGGTAGATCGCGTCGTTGGCCGCGGTCAGGCGCTGGCTGACCCGCGCGTGGTTGCGGACGCCCACGTCGCTGGCGAGCAGGCTCAGGACCTCGCAGTTGTCGATGAAGGTGTCGATGAAGGCGGCGAGGAAGGCCTTGAGGTCGTCGTAGGTCGCGGTCGGCGCCGGAGGGCTCGTGGCGATGCCCTGCACCCGGTCGAGCACGGGGCCCACCAGGCTCGTGATCAGGTCGTCCTTGGCCTCGAAGTGGTGGTACAGCCCGCTCTTCGAGATACCCAGGCGCTCGGAGATCTCCCGCAGGGAGGTCCGGTCGTAGCCCTGCTTGCGGAACAGCTCCAGCGCGCAGGCGAGAATCTGCTCCCGCCGCGAGGCGCCAGCAGGCTGGACCGCCTCCTCGCCCGCCACCACATACCCTCCTCCACCCGAGGAGAGGTCGTCTCCCCAGCACATCGAGCCGTGTGGCTGCCTTCGTCCGTCCTGTCTGCCCCGTGCCACGATCATAGCGTCCCGTATACGTAACGAGACGGCGTAGTACCACCGGCCCGCACGGCCCCCACGCCATGGCCAGTTGCGACGTCAGCCCTGCCGTATCGCGCTACGGGCCGGGTGACCGGAGCTCGCCCACCAGCGCGGCCACGATCTGCTTGAGCGTCTCCGCCACCTCCTCCACCTGGTTGAGCGGGAAGCGGGCGGCGGGTGCGCTCAGGCTGACTGCCGCCGGCAGGTTGCTGCCGACGACGGGCACGGCCACGCAGCGGCCGTCGATCTCGTTCTCGCCGTTGTCCAGCGCGTAGCCGCGCTTGCGCACCCGACCCAGCTCGGCGAAGTAGGAGTCGAGGTCGGTGATGGTGCGCTGCGTCAGGCGGGGCATGCCCTCGCTCTCGAGGATGCTGCGCACCCGCCGGTCCGGCAGGTTGGCGGCGATCGCCTTGCCCAGTGCGGTGGAGTGGACGGGGTCGCGGTCGCCCCGGCGGGCGGCCAGGCGCATCGCCCGGCGGCTCTCCACGATCTCGAGATAGATGACCCGGTTGCCCTCGAGCATCCCGAGGTTGACGGTCTCCTCGAGCTTGTCGCGGAGCTGCTCCATGTGCGGGCGGGCCCTGCGAGCCAGCAGCTCGGGCTCGTGCGCGCGCAGCGGCAGGAACGCCGACCCCGCCCGGTAGCTCCCGGTCGCCGGGTCGCGCTCGACATAGCGTCGCTGCTCGAGCGTGGCCAGATAGCGGAAAGCGGAGCTTTTGGGGAGCCGTGTCACCTTGGCCACCTCGGGGAGCGCCACCCCGTGCGGCGACTGCTGCAGAAGATCGAGGATGTCGCACACGCGGTGAACGGCCCGAATTGAGTAGCTCGAGCCTTCCATGTCCCCGTTGAGGCCTCTCATGGGGAGGGTTCTCCTCTCAAGGTCGCGGCGGCGGGGGTCCGTGACGCTCGGAAGGTGTTTTGGCGACCGAGACAAATGTTCCGGGGGTTGGCCGGGCAATAATATACCAGCGGGGTACCATTTTCTCTCCCGGGATATACACTGCTCGGCCCCGGCCCGTTTCTTCCGGCGGACGGCCGGGTTCACTCTGGGTGGTTCCGCTACCACTCCACGCGAATACCGCAAAGAGGTTGATTCGGCATGTGAAGGCGAGTAGCATCCCCGTCAGGGACCCGACCGGGCGACCGGTCAGGCAGGGACGACGAGCGACGGGGGGCAGCCATGGGGCGCCGGCGCGAGTTCACCTCCGATGGCAGCAACCCCTATTCGATCAGGGCGGTCGAACGGGTCTGCGACCTTCTGGACCTGCTCCAGGAGGCACCCGAGGGCGTCTCGCTGATACGGGCGGCAGAGGTCACCTCGCTGCCGAAGAGCTCCGCCTTCCGCTACCTGGCGACGCTGGAGGCGCGCCGCTACGCCGAGCGCATCCCGGTCAGCGGCGACTACCGCCTCGGCTCGGCGTTCCTTCCCATGCAGGCACACCAGCTCGACACGCTCGTCCGGCGGGCGCACCCGTACCTGGAGGAGCTGTGCGACCGCTTCGAGGAGACGGTCGTGCTCGGGGTGCTCGAAGGCCACCAGGTCATGTTCCTCGACCTGGTGGAGAGCCCCCGGACCGTGCGGGTCGCCAGCCGCCGCGGCGACCGCTACCCGCTCCACTCCAGTGCGGTCGGCAAGGCGATCGCCGCCACGCTGCCGGAGCACCGGGTGCGCACCATCCTTGCGGCCGAGGGGATGTCGCGGCTGACCGAGCGCACGCTCACCAGGCTCGACGCCTATCTGGCCGAGCTCGTCCAGGTGCGGGCGCTCGGCTACGCCGTCGACGACGGCGAGCACGAGCTCGACGAGCGCAGCGTGGCGGCGCCGCTGCCGAGCAGCAACCTGCCCGCCGCGCTCGGGGTCAGCGCCCCCGCCTCGCGCCTGCCGCTGGACACCGTCAAGGACATGGCCAAGCCCCTGCTGGAGATGGCCGCCCAGCTCGTGCACGATCTCGGCGGCGACGCATAACACCAACAGGGCAGATCTAATGAACGCGGACCGTGGTGGTTGGCACGGTCCGCGTTTTCGCGCATCCTGGCGCGGTGGGCCCGGGCGCTCGCCGTGGGCCCGGGGAGTCGAGGGAGAGGGACGCATGTGTGGGATCATCGCGGTCGTCAGGCGGCCGTCCGAGCGACCGCCGCCTGAGCTGGCCGGCCTGCTCGCCGCCGTGGAGCGGGCCGCCGCCCTGGTCCCTGAGGACGGCGGGAGCTGGGACGGGGCGCATGGCCGGCTCGGCGAGGCGGGCGAGGCCCTGGCCGGCGTGGACCTGCTGCTGCGCGGCGTGCCGGGCCTGCGCTGCCTGCTCGCCGACCGGGCGGGCCGCGTGCGGCTGGACCGGCTGGCCGCCGAGCTGGAGCGGCGCGTCGAGCGGCTCGAGGCGAGCATCGACGGCGACTCGCGCGGCCTGCCCGCGGACGCCCTCGAGGCCGTCAACTCCGCGCTCGTCCGGGTCAAGGACGGCCTGTGGGCCATCCGCCGTGACCGCATCGCCGGCGCCGAGGCGGTGACCGCGCTGGCGGGCCCGTCTCCGGGCCCCGCCGCGGTCGAGGCGTTCGCCTCGGTCCAGACCGCCCTGGCCGCGCTCGACCGCCTGGAGGTGCGCGGGCGCGACTCGGCCGGTCTGTACGTGCTGGTCAGCGGGCACGGCCTCGACCTGGAGCAGCCCGGGACCGCCCGCCTGCTGTCCGAGCGCCTGCGCGACCCGCTGTTCACCTCCGGCGCCGTGCGCGCACCCGCCGGCCACCTGAGCTTCGTCTACAAGGCCGCCAGCGAGGTCGGCGAGCTCGGCGACAACAGCCGCCGGCTGCGTGACGCGGTCGCCGGCGACGAGCTGCTGCGCCGCGCGCTCGAGGCGGAGGGGGCGCGGGCCCTGGTGCTCGCGCACACCCGCTGGGCCAGCGTCGGCCTGATCAGCCAGGCCAACGCGCACCCCCTCGACCAGGAAGAGGAAGGGCAGCCGGAGCGGCCCTGCGCGGTGGCGGCGCTCAACGGCGACGTCGACAACCACCTGGAGCTGGTGGCGGGCCACGGGCTGCGCATCCCCGGCGAGATCACCACCGACGCCAAGGTGATACCGGTGCTGCTCGCGCGGCGCCTGGACAGGGGGCTGGACCCGGCCGAGGCGTTCCGGCGCACCGTCGCGGAGTTCGAGGGCTCGGTGGCGGTCGCCGCGCACACCGCCGCCGCGCCGGACCGGCTCCTGCTGGCGCTGCGCGGCAGCGGCCAGGCGCTGTACGTGGGGCTCGCCGAGGACGCGTTCCTGGTGGCCAGCGAGCCCTACGGCCTGGTCGCCGAGACCAGCCTGTACCTGCGCATGGACGGCGAGAGCACAGCGCTCGACCAGGACGGCGCCGCCGGGGTCAAGGGCCAGATCGCCGTCCTGGACCAGGCCGGAGCCGGCACGGTCGAGGGCATCCGGCGCCTCGACTACCAGGGAGGCGAGCTGCCCGTCGGCTCCGGCGACCTGCGCCGGGCCGAGATCACCACCCGTGACATCGACCGCGGCTCCTTCCCCCACTACCTGCTGAAAGAGGTCTCGCAGGCGCCGTCCTCGTTCCACAAGACGCTGCGCGGCCGCATCCGCGAGCGGGACGGGCGCCGGGTCACCAACCTGGGGCCGGAGGTCCTGCCGCCCGAGCTGCGCGAGCGCCTCGGGCGCGGCGAGATCCGGCGCGTGTTCGTCATCGGGCAGGGCACCGCGGCGGTCGCCGGGCAGGGCGTGGCCGCCGCCATGACCGGCGCGCTCGCGGGGGCGCAGCTCCCGGTCGTCGCCGTGCCCGCCACCGAGCTGTCCGGCTTCGGGCTCGGGGACGACATGCGCGACACGCTGGTGGCGGCGATCAGCCAGTCCGGCACCACCACCGACACCAACCGCACCGTCGACCTGCTCAGGGCGCGCGGCGCGGCGGTGGTGGCGATCGTCAACCGGCGCTCCAGCGACCTCACCCACAAGGCCGACGGCGTGCTCTACACCTCGGACGGGCGCGACGTGGAGATGAGCGTCGCCTCGACCAAGGCGTTCTACGCGCAGGTGGCGGCGGGAACCCTGCTCGCCTTCGCGGTGGCGGAGGCCATGGGCCAGGTCGATCCCGACCTCCAGGACGAGCTGCTCGGCGCGCTGCGCGAGCTGCCCGCGGCCATGACCCGCGTGCTCGCGCAGCGCGGCCGCATCCGCGAGCTGGCGCAGCGGCACGCCCCGGCACGCCGGCACTGGGCGGTGGTCGGCAACGGGCGCAACCGGATCGCCGCCGAGGAGATCCGCATCAAGCTCTCCGAGCTCTGCTACAAGTCGATCGCCTGCGATGCGACCGAGGACAAAAAGCACATCGACCTGTCCTCGGAGCCGCTGACACTGGTGTGCGCGGCCGGGCTCGGCGGCTCGGCGGCCGGCGACGTCGCCAAGGAGGTCGCCATCTTCCGCGCCCACGCCGGCGTGCCGATCGTGATCGCCACCGAGGGGGAGGCCCGCTTCGAGCACGCCGCCGGGGTGGTGTTCGTGCCCGGCGTCCACCCCGCCCTCGCCTATGTGCTCTCGACCATGGTCGGGCACCTGTTCGGCTACGAGGCCGCGCTGGCGATCGACGCCCAGGCGCTGCCGCTGCGCAAGGCGCGGGCCGCGGTCGAGCAGGCCACCGCGGCCGCGGCGAGCGCGGACGAGGCGCTCGACCGGCTCGGCCCGGCGCTCGCGCCGGTCGCGGCCGAGCTGCGCGAGCGGGTGCGTGCCCGCGACTACGACGGCACGCTCGAGGCGGGCACCGCCCTGCAGGTCGTCTCGCTGCTGCGCTACGCCGAGGGCCTGGCGCCGCTGGACGCCTACCAGCTCGAGCACGGCAAGGTCGCCACGCCCGGGGTGCTGCTGGACGACCTGACCGCCGCGCTGACCGCCGGCATCGACCAGCTCACCCGACCGGTCGACGCCATCAAGCACCAGGCCAAGACGGTCACCGTGGGGATCTCCCGGTCGGACGAGGCGCTGCTGACCGTGCCGCTGGTGCGCGAGCTGCTGGAGGCGGGTGCCGGTCGCGAGCAGCTCGCCTACGGGAGCCTGCGGGCCGTGGCCGAGCTGGACCCGGCGGTCGCGGGCGTCACCGGCTTCACGCGCTACCGGATCTCGGGCGACCCGGACGGCGAGGCCGCCACCATCGAGGTGGTCGACCGCGGCGGAGCGTCGCTGGCGATCGCCTCGCGGACCGACCGGGACCACCGGCTGCGCGGCACCAAGCAGCGCGTCGCCGCCGAGCGGCAGGTGCTGGCGGCGCGTGGCCGCAGCGACGGGCGCACCTTCGTGCTGGTGCCGGAGGTCAAGGACGACCACGTCACCGGCCTGGTCCTGCTGCACCTCGAGCTGCGCGAGCGCCTGCCGGTGGCGCGCATGCGGCGCGTGCTGGAGGGCTACCGGGGCCGCCTGGCCGAGCTGCGCAGCGCGGTCACAGAGACGGAGCCGGCCTTCGACGAATCGCTGCTCGGCGAGCTGCCCGTGGCGAGCCTGCTCACCGACCCGGTCGAGGTGCTCGCGGACCACTGGACGGGGCGCACGGTACCGCCCAGGTGATCGGCAACCGCTCCGGCACGGTCCTCGCAGGCGGCCGGGAAGCCCGCCCGCGGGGGTGTAACGCAATGAACCGGCCCGACGGTCTCCAAGGCAAGGTACCTCCCGGTACCCGCAGGAGGACGGCGGGCAGCCCGGCCCCGTGGGCACTCGTCGCCAGCTCGGAAGACCCCCCCGGCTTCCGAGCTGGCACCTCCTGCAGGCGCCACGGCCCGGGTGTGGGACCTTTTGGCCGTCCCCCCCAACAACCCCCCGCTCGGGCCGCGGCGGCCACCCCGGCGTACAGTGCGCCCATGAGCGCTGAGCACCGTCCTGCGGGCGGACTCGACCCGTCGGTGTCCGTGCATCCCAAGGCGCTGTGCGAGAGCGACCGGGTGGGGCCGAGGACCCGCATCTGGGCCTTTGCCCACGTCCTGCCCGGGGCGGAGGTCGGTGCCGACTGCAACGTCTGCGACCACGTCTTCATCGAGGGCGGCGCCAAGCTCGGCGACCGCGTCACGGTGAAGAACGCGGTGCTGGTGTGGGACCTGGTCACCGTCGAGGACGAGGTGTTCCTCGGCCCCAACATGGTGTTCACCAACGACCTGGCGCCCCGCGCCGGCCTCAGGAAGTCGCGCGAGCGGCTCGTTCCCACGCTGGTCCGCCACGGCGCGACCATCGGCGCGAACGCCACCGTGGTCTGCGGGGTCACCATCGGCCGCTACGCGTTCGTGGCCGCCGGCGCCGTGGTGATCCGGGACGTCCCCGACCACGCGCTGGTGGCCGGGAACCCGGCGCGCCGCACCGGCTGGGTGTGCGCCTGCGGCCACAGGCTCGGCGACGACCTCGCCTGCGCCTGCGACCGCCGCTACCGCCTGGTGGACGAGCAGTCCGGCCTGGCCGCGCGCTGACAGCGGTGAGGGGTGCCGACCGCCGAGCTCGTGCGGCTGGCTGCCCCGGCGGCGGGCTCAGCCGTGCCGCGCGGTCTCGACGGCCCGCCAGACCCGCTCCGGGGTGGCGGGCATGTCGAGGTCGGTGACGCCGTACGGGGCGAGGGCGTCGACGACGGCGTTGTGCACGGCGGGGGTGGACCCGATCGTGCCGGACTCGCCGATGCCCTTGGCGCCGAGCGGGTTCAGCGGCGACGGCGTTTCCGTGCGCACGGTCTCGAAGGACGGCAGCTCGGCGGCGCTCGGCATGCGGTAGGAGGCGAGCGTGCCGGTCAGGTTGTTGCCGTCGGCGTCGTAGCGGACCTCCTCGAACAGCGCCTGCGCCACGCCCTGGGCGATGCCGCCGTGCACCTGGCCGTCGGCCAGCAGCGGGTTCAGCACCCGGCCGGAGTCGTCCACGGCGACGTGCCGCAGGAGCCGGACCAGGCCCGTCTCCGCGTCGACCTCGACCACGGCCAGGTGCGCGCCGAACGGGTAGGTGCTGCCCTGCATCTCGAAGGAGACCTCCGCGGCCAGGGCCGGTGCCGAGTCCGCGCCGGGCGGCCGGTGAGCGGGGTCGGCGACCGCCTCGGCGAGCGCCGCCCACGACAGCGCCGTCGCCGGTGCGCCCGCCACACCGAGACCCTGCCCCGGGTGGACGACCACGTCCTCGACCCGCGCCTCCAGCAGGTGGGCGGCGAGCTCGCGGCCCCTGGAGAGGACCTGCTCGCCAGCCCGCAGCACCGCGCTGCCGCCGACCTGCAGGGAGCGCGAGGCCATGGTGCCGCCGCCGCTCGGCACCCTGGCGGTATCGGAGTGCACCACCCGCACCTGGTCGAGGCCCACGCCGAGGACGCCGGCGGCGAGCTGCGCCCAGGCGGTCTCGTGACCCTGCCCGTGTGGCGAGGTGCCGGTCACCACGGTCACGCGCCCGTCGCGCTCCACCGTCACCCCGCCGAGCTCGGCGCCGAAGCCGGTCGTCTCCACGTAGGTCGCCAGGCCGATGCCGAGCTGCAGGCGGTCGCCGCGGCGGCGACGCTCGGCCTGCTCGGCGCGCAGCCGCTCGTAGCCGGCGCGCTGGAGCACGCGTTCGAGGGCGGCCGGGTAGTCGCCGGAGTCGTAGCGGGCGCCGGCCACCGTGTCGTAGGGGAAGGCGTCGGGCTGGATGAGGTTGCGCCGGCGCACCTCGGCCGGGTCCAGGCCAAGCCTGGCGGCGAGCAGGTCGACCATGCGCTCCAGCAGCCAGGTCGCCTCGGGCCGGCCGGCGCCCCGGTAGGCGGCCACCGGGGTGGAGTTGGTCGCGACCGTGCTGGCGTGGGCCTCCACGCGGCGGATGCGGTAGGGACCGCAGAGCATCCGCACGGTCATGCCCGGCATCAGGCTGGCGTCCCCCGGATAGGCGCCGCCGTCGGCGATGATGCGCACCTTGAGGTCGGTGATCACGCCCTCCCGGGTCGCGCCCAGCTCGACCTGCTGGAGCTGGCCACGGCCATGGGTCATGGTCAGCATGGTCTCGGAGCGGCTCTCGACGTAGCGCACCGGCCGCCCGAGGCGGCGCGCGAGCGCGGCGACCACCACCTGCTCGGGATAGGTGACGATGCGCGCTCCGAAGGCCCCGCCCACCGCCGGTGCCACCACCCGCACCCGCGACGGGTCGAGCCCGAGCGCGCCCGCCACGGCGGCCCGGGTCCAGAACGGGGCCTGGCAGGGCGCCCACAGGGTGATGCCGCCGGTGTCGGCGTCGGGCGCGGCCAAGGCGGTGCCCGGCTCCATCGGCGCCGGGACCAGCCGCTGGTTGACCAGGCGGGCGCGCAGCACGACCTCGCACTCGTCGACCCTGGCACGCTCGCCCTCCCAGGGCTGCTCGACCGCGAGGTTGCTGCCGTGGGCGGGGAACAGCACCGGCGCGCCCGCCTCCAGCGCGGCCACGGGATCGGTCACCACCGGCAGGGGCTCGTAGTCCACCTGCACCGCCTCCACCGCGTCGAGGGCCTGCTCGCGGGTGGCGGCCACGACCACCGCGACCGCCTCGCCCATGAAGCGCACCACCTCGCCGGCGAGCGGCGGGCGGGCGAAGCCGGCCGGGCCGAGGCCGGGGGGCAGCAGTGGGAGGTCCAGGTCAGCGGCGGTGAGCGCGACCACCACGCCCGGCATGGCGGCCGCCTCGGCGGTGTCGGTCACGCCGATGCGGGCATGGGCCATGACCGAGCGGACGAAGGCGGCGTGCAGGGCTCCCGGGACCGGCAGGTCGTCGGTGTAGTGGGCGGAGCCGGTGACCAGTGGCGGGTCCTCGACCCGCCGCACGGGAGCACCGATGCCGGTCACCATGAGGGCAAGCTACCGCAGGGCCGCCAGCCCCCGCCAGCCCCGGAGCGGCCATGGAGCCCGCGAAGGGCGCGCGATCGGGCTTACGCGGTCCGGTCGTCGGTGCCGCGCGTCGAGACGCGGATCTGCCGGCGCAGGGTGATGCGGGTCCCGTGCCGCACGCGCTCCAGCCGCACCTCGTCGACCAGCCGGCCCATGAGCCACAGGCCGCGGCCGCCGCCCGGTGAGAGGGCAGCCTTGGCCTGCGCCTCGGGCTCGTCCGTGGTGCGTTCGCCCGGCCGCGGCCCGGGGCCCCAATCGAGGATGGTCAGCTCCACCCATTCGCCCTGCACGCGGACCGCCACCTCCACCGGGCGGCCACCAGCCGATCCGTGCAGCACCGCGTTGGTCGCCGCTTCGTTGAAGGCGAGCAGGATGTCATCCAGGTCGGGCTCGGGCACGACACCACGCAAGTCCGCCCGGACGGCCCGGCGCACCTCGGAGAGTCGGGCGGGGGACGCGGAGAACTGAAGCTCCACGGCTAATCCCCCTTTTCCGCCTTTTCCGCCGTTTGTGGTCGTACTCGTGCATGCACGCGTCCTACCCGCCGGTGGTCGTCACTAACTCACCGTCGCGAACGCGGACCTAGCGCGAGCGCGGCCGCCGGGACAAGCCGGTCAGCTCGTGATAGAGCCCGAGAAGGAGCTGCCGCTGGCGTTCGGTGAGGCGGTCGTCGGCCCTGATGGCGTCGGGGACCGTGATCTGGCGGAAGATCACGGGCATGCCAACCGCCGGCCCGAAGCCGAGGAACTGTGCGAGGGTTCCCTGCTTCAGTCCCAGCGCGTGCTCGATCACGAAGACGCGCTCCCGGGTCGGCGTGGTCTTGCCGGTCTCCCACTGGGTCACGGCGCTCTGCTTCACGCCGACCATCTCACCCAGGTCGTGCTGGCTGAGGTTGCGCGCGTTACGAGCGGCAACGAGCTGGCGGCGGAACTCCTCTTTGTCCATCGGTTGCCCGAATGTAGAAGAGTTCCTGATGCAAGATGTGGAGGTCCCTACCCTTCGCGACCACCAAGCAGAAAATGACTTGCCTGCTCATCCCAGTCGTATGCAGGATTGCACGACGTTGACGATGAAAAGGAATGCTGTTAGGTTCTGTACATGAGCGAACAGAGCTACTTATCAGAGGCTATCCGGGCCGCGCGCCGGCGTGCGGGCCTCTCGCAGGCCGAGCTGGCGGAGCTGCTCGGCGTCCGGCAATCGTCGGTCAGCCAGTGGGAGCGAGGGAGCACCAAGCCCTCGACCGTCCACCTGCTCGCCCTCACCGCCGCACTGAAGTGCTCGTTGGTCGACTTCTCCGCCGCCGCCGGTGACGGGCAGGCCGGTGACGGGCAGGCCGGTGACGGCGAAGCGGAAGCAGGTGGCGCCGCCGCGCCGTGCGAGCGCGCCCCGGAAGGGGTCCCGTGAGCGCCTGCCGCCAGCGCGGATACGCCACCTGAGGTGTTCGTCCGACGCGAACGGCAAAACGCTTTTCTTGAGGGTTCTCGCTGGTCAGAGTGGGTAGTAGTTGCTTGATCCTGTCCAAAACAGGGTCGGCTGCGAGCACCTCTCGTTCTGTCCAGGCTATCCTGTTCTACGGAGGTGTCCCAGCGAGGGACAACAACCTGGGGAGAGATCGCGTATGAACCAGACGAGCAGGCAGCGCTATCTGCTCGGTTCCGAGGTCGCCGAGCTGCTCCACGTGTCGCCAAAGACCGTGGCCCGCTGGGCGAAGGAAGGCAAGCTGCCGTGCATGCGCACGCTCGGTGGCCACCGCCGCTACCCAGAGCGTGAGATCAAGGAACTGCGGGACAGGCTGTTCACCTCTCCCGAGTTCGAGAACATCGCGAGCTGACCCTCGCCCGACCTCGACCCGCGAGGAGCTTCCTCGCGGGTCGGGCCCGTGACGCTCGCCGGAGGCTCCCTCCGGTGACCGGGGTGGGAACCGTGCCGAGGGTCGGGCTCATCGGGTCCCCCACGTGTAGGTCTGCTTGACCAGCTTCAGGTACACGAACACCTCGGTGTCGCGCACGCCCGGGATGGCGCGGATAGCGTCGTTCAGGATGTCGAGGAGCTGCTCGTCGTCGGAGACCACCAGCTCGACCAGGAGATCGAACGAGCCGGTGCAGATCACCACGTAGTCGATCTCCTCGAGCGCGGCCAGGTGGCCGCCGATGGCGCGCAGGTCGCCGTCGGCGCGGATGCCGATCATGGCCTGCCGCGCGAACCCGAGCATGAGCGGGTCGGTGACGGCGACGATCTGCATGACGCCGGCGTCGAGCAGCTTCTGCACGCGCTGGCGGACGGCCGGCTCGGACAGGCCGACCGCCTTGGCGAGCGCCGCGTAGGAGCGACGGCCGTCCTGCTGGAGCTGCTCGATGAGGGCCTTGTTGAGCTGGTCGAGCACCGGCGGCTCGACAGGGCTGGCAGCGCTGCTCGGTGGCATCGACGTCGCTCCCTCTCTCGGAGCGGTCATCCTATGGCAGATGCCCCCGACGGTCCCGGCTTTGCGTCAGGATGCCGCCCTGCCGTCCAGCTCGCGCCAGATCAGCTCGCGCTCGTGCTCGGAGAGGCCGCCCCAGACGCCGTAGCGCTCGTGGTTGGCGATAGCGTATGCGGCACAGTCGTCGCGCACCACGCAGGTGGCGCAGATAGCCTTTGCGGCACGCTCGCGGCGGCGCTTGGCCGCGCCGCGCTCGCCGTCAGGCGAGAAGAACAGGTCGCGGTCGGCCTGCCGGCAGGCGGCCCACAGCCGCCACGACCAGAAGTCCGCGGGAACGGCGGTCAGGTCGAGCGCCGAGATCGTCATCTAGCTCATCTCGCTCGAGTGGTGCATGGCGTGACCTTCTTCGTTGGACCGGTTGCGCAGCCCGGCGGCGCGCCTCTACGCCCGGTAGAAGTTCTACCATACGTAGAAGTTCTACGGCGAGTAGAATCCTGCGATGGCCACAGAAAAAAGAGGCGTGCCGGTGGCACGGCTCGGACAGCTCGAACGTGCAGTGATGGAGACCTTGTGGGACCTGACGGCGAGCCCTCCGGGAGGGGGGAGCGCCGGGGCGGCCGACGCGACCGCGCGACAGGTGGCCGGACGGCTCGGCACCAGCCGGTCGCTCGCCTACACGACCGTGCTCACGGTCCTCGACCGGCTCGAGCGCAAGGGGCTGGTGCGGCGGCTGCGCGAGGGCCGCGCCCACCGCTATGCGCCCGTCGCCAGCCGTGAGGCCTACGCCGCCGAACTGATGCTCGAAGCCCTCGGGCGCGCCAGCAACCGGGACGCCGCCCTGGTGCGCTTCGTGGACGCCGTCTCTCCCGAGGAGGCCGAGGTGCTGCGCCGCGCGCTGTTCGGCGCCGACCCGCCCGACCGGCAGGAGAGCGGACCATGATCACAGTGCTGGGCCTGGCCGCCCTGGCGGCGGTCCTGGTCTGCCCGGTCCCCGCCCTGCTGGCCCGGGCCACGTGGCCGCAGCGGGCGCCCGCGGCAGGGCTGGTCCTGTGGCAGGCGGTCGGCCTTGCGAGCGGTCTCGCCGGCGTCGGCGCGGGCCTCGCGCTCGCTGTCGTCCCGCTCCACTCGCACCTGCTGCCCGGCCTGGAGCGGCTCGCCGGCCAGACTCTGGCGGGCCGTCCCATGGCCGGGCTCGGCCTGCTGAACGTCGCCGGCCTCGCCTGGGCGGTGCTGCTGACGGCCCGCCTGGCCGGCGGTCTGGTCATGGCCAGCATCCGGACGCTGCGCTGCCGTGCCCGGCAGCGGCGGCTGGTCGATCTGGTCGCCCGGCCCTACCCGCCGGCGCGGCACGCCCGGGTGCTCGACCACCCGGCGGCGATGGCGTACTGCCTGCCAGGGCTGCTGCGGCCCCGGCTGGTGCTGAGCGCCGGAACCCTGCACCTGCTCGACGACCAGCAGGTCGCCGCCGTGCTGGCCCACGAGCACGCGCACACCCGCGCCCGCCACGACCTGGTGGTGCTGCCGTTCCGGGCGCTGTACTCGGCCCTGCCCTGGGTGCCCTGGGTCGCCCGGGCGCACCAGTCGGTGACCATGCTGGTCGAGATGCTCGCCGACGACTGTGCCTGCCGCCGCCACCAGCGCCGCGTGCTTGCCACCGCCCTGGTCCGGGTGGCCACCTCCCCCATCTCGGCCGCGCCGGCCGGCGCGCTGAGCGCCACTCAGGCTCCCCTGGTCGCGCGGGTCCGTCGCCTGGTCGACCCTCCCGCTCCCGTCCCGGCCTGGCTCCCCCTGGTCGCCTACCTGGCCGCGCTCACCCTCATCGCCCTCCTCGCGGTCCCGGTCGTCGCCTCAGGCTGAGGTTTACCACCGGTTGCGTAGGCGACCCGGTACACGACGGCGGCGATCCTGCTCGCGCAGCTATCCCAATGAGTCGAGGAAGTCAGCGCCAGTCCCGAACCGCTCCCCTTCGCCCCGGCGAGCCTGCTCGGTCGCCTCACGCTCACCGGCCTGCCACTCAGGCGTCCAGAACCATGCCTGGCTTCGGTTGACAGTGGCCAGCGGTCGGAGGATCACCTCACCGCTCTCCGTCACCTCGGCCTCGATCAGGTCCCCCTCCTCGAGCTTGGCGGCCTTACGAATGTCGTCCGGCAGCGTTAGCTGCCCCTTCGCTCGAAGGGTGGTGCGGGACATCGCGTCCGCCTCCCTTCCTACTTTCCTCATTCCTCGCGGATCGCAATGGCGAGTTGTCTCGCCGTAGAGCGTCCGGCTATCAGTACCTATCAGTAAACATGACTGTTGTAACTGTGGCAAGTAGCTCAATCTGAAAGTTGAACAGTCGTATGGTACCATCCGCCGACTGGACCGGTACGGGGGACCGTTGAGATGCCGACCTACCAGAAGCTGCCCCGGTTCCAAAGAGACTTCGACCAGCTCTCCGCGGGTGACCGGGAGCGCTTCGAGCAGGCCGTCGCAAGGTTCGTTGAGGATCTCGATGGCGGTAGGGGCTTTCGCCGAGGCCTGCGCGTTCGCGGAATCCAAGGCGCCCAGGGGATCTTCGAGATGACTTGGGCGCCGGACGGGCGGGCGACCTTCCAGTACGGCGAGCCGATCCGGGAGGGCCAGGTCCATGTGGTGTGGCGCCGGGTCGGCACGCATGCTGTCTTGGCCAATCCCTAAAAGGACAGCATAAGAGCCGAGGCGCTGCGGGCAACCTTCAAGGGTGCGAGCTGGCCAACCGCTGTCGCGCGACCCGCCAGGAGTGTGCCGGCAAGGGGGCTCGGCCGTGGCCGGTCAGTGGCCGGTGAGGCGGTTGAGGGCGGCGGCGGCGCGGGAGGGGCGGCCGGTGCGGGCTTCGGTGCGGTCGGCCCAGAAGGCGAGGCGGAGCACGCCGTTGACGCCGAGCCAGCGCAGTGGCTCCGGCTCCCACGCGCGTGAGCGGTGGCCTACCCACGGCAGGCGCACCAGCTCGCTGTCGTGCCCGAGGATCAGGTCCGCGAGGGTGCGCCCGGCCAGGTTGCTGGTGCCGACGCCGTCGCCGACGTAGCCGCCGCCCCAGCCCAGCCCGGTCGAGCGGTCGAGCCCGACCGAGGCGCACCAGTCGCGCGGGATGCCGAGCGGCCCGCCCCAGGCGTGGGTCACGCCGACACCCGCCAGCGCTGGGAACAGCTCGACCAGGACCCGCTGGAGATTGGCGAACACGGCCGGCTCCCGGTCGAACTCCGGGCGCACCCTGGACCCGAAGTGGTAGGGGGCGCCGCGCCCGCCGAACGCAAAGCGCCCGTCGGCGGTGCGCTGGCCGTAGATGATCACGTTGCGGTAGTCGGAGAAGGTCTCGCGGCGCGCCAGCCCGATCGCCTCCCAGTGCCCGGCCTCGATCGGCTCGGTGGCGATCATCAGCGAGAACGCCGGCGCGATCGCCCGCCGCAGGCCCGGCAGGCTCGGGCTGTAGCCCTCGGTGGCGCGCACCACGTGCTGGGCGCGGACCACGCCGGCGGCGGTGCGGGCCACGCCGGGCTCGATCGCGCGCACCTCGGTGCCCTCGAACAGGCTGACGCCGTGCCGCTCCACCGCCGCCGCCAGGCCGCGCACCAGGCGGGAGGGGTGGACGGCCGCGCAGTGCGGGGTCCAGGTGCCGCCGGCCACGCCGGTCGCGTTCAGCAGCGAGCGCGCCTCCCCGGCGCCGAGCAGGGCGAGATCGTCCTCGCCGAAGCCGAACGAGCGCGCCTCGGCCACCGCCTCCTCGGCGCGGCGGAGCTGCAGGGGCGAGCGGGCGAGCACGACCGTGCCGCCCTTGGACCACTGGCAGTCGATGCCTTCGGCCCGGGCCACGCGGCCGACCTCGTCGACCGTGGCCTGCATGGCGCGCTGCATGGCGATGGCGGCGTCCCGCCCGGCGATGCGGGCGAGCCTGGTCGTGCTCGCCGGGAACAGCGCCGAGCACCAGCCGCCGTTGCGGCCGGAGGCGCCGAACCCCGCGGTCTCCCGCTCGAGCACCGCGACCCGCAGGTGCCGGTCGGCCGTGGCCAGGTAGTACGCCGTCCACAGGCCTGTGTAGCCGGCGCCGACGACGGCCACGTCGACGTCGAGGTCACCCGCCGGGGACGGCCGCCGCTCCAGCGGGTCGGGGACGGTGTCGTGCCAGTACGAGAGCGCGCGGTAGGCACTGGCACCGGGCACGGCAGGGTCCTCCATCGGGAAGTGGCGCCTGGGACCGTATCGTGGCAGGTTCGATCGCGCTCAGCCCGGAAGCGGGTCTGTGGTCGGTCGGGGCCGTCGGGTCGGGATCACAAGTTGGCGAACCTGACCGCCCGGACGGTCCAGCCTACGGACGCGCCACCCTCGACCCGCATGGTGAGTCCAAGGCCCACCGCGGTGTAGTCGTAGTTGCAGTCGAAGCCGAAGCTGCGGTAGGTGCAGCCAGTGAAGCGCGGCCGGTACCCGCGGTCCCCCAGGCGGCTCCAGAGCGCGTCCACCGCGGCCGCCGAGGCGCCGTTGCCCGCCTCGGCCCGGTCGCCGGCCAGCCAGGCGCTCATCAGGTGCTTGGCCGCGGTGTCCGCGCCCGTGAACCGCCGTACCGCGTCGACGGCAGCGACGCGGTAGCCCGCGGAGGCGCCGCCCTCGACCTCCATGCTGATGTACCACATGCCGTCGGCGTTCCCGTCCGGGTACCGGTAGTTGCAGTCGTGTAGAGACCTCCGCTGGTGGCAGCCGGTGAAGCGCGGCTTGGGGCTCGGCGAGATGGCGAACAGCGTCCGCACCGCGGTGGGCGTGGCGGCCTCGAGCGCGCGCTGCCGGTCGCCCGCCTGCCATGCGCCGAACAAGTGCCTGGCCGCAAGTGCCGGGTCGGAGATCCGTGGCGGCCCGGTGTCGGTGCGGGTGACCGGCGGCGTGCCGGTGGAGGTCGTGTGCGTGGCCTGGGGGGTCCCGGTGGTGCCGGTGGGCAGGACGGTCGTTGCGGGCGGCTGAGTGGTGGTGACGGTGCCGGTCGCGGTGCTGGCCGGCCGGTCTGCGGTGAGGACACCGGCGGTGATCCCGCCCGCCACCGACACCGCGGTGGCGAGCGCGGCGATGGCGAGCCGTGGGCGCAACATGATTCCCCCCTGTGTACGAGCGATGAGCTCCTGGGCTCAGACTGCGCGCGCAAGGACACGAAGCGGGGTCGGCTGGATGGAGACAGAGCGCGCCAGTGTAACGGTTTGACACCTTCGGGAAGCTCCGGCCCCGGCTCGGCAGGTGCTGATGCGGCCCCGCTGAGAGCGACGGCCGGGCCAGGCAACACAAAATGACCGGCGGTCCGCCGGTCCCGTGGCTCACAGAAGAATATCGTCGCTGTCACGCCGGACGGGCGAGGGCTGGCAGCAAACCCGCCCGGCACGCCCGCTTGCCTACCCATGGTCCGCACTATCCAAACAACCAGCCTGACCAGCGCGGGGCAGTTCGTCTTTGGGTGCGCCGCGCCCGACACCGTAGACTGTTGGGCGAGCAGAAGCAGGGCTGGCCGTGACCGAGAGGGGTGTCATGGAGCTGGCCTTTGCGTGCCCGCGCTTCCTGACGTGGGGCGGGCGATGAGCACCGAGCGGTTCCTCCAGGACCTCCTCGTTGCGCTGGCCGCCGCCAACGCGGGCGAGGCAACCCGTCTCGACACCCGCAGGACCGGGCTCGCGGGCGAGGTGGCCCGCGCCTACAACGACCTGGTCGAGCAGAACGCCCGCTTCAGCCGCGAGCTGGCGCGGGTCGCCCAGGTCGTCGGGCAGGAGGGCCGCATGACCGTGCGGGTCCAGCTCGGCAACCCGACCGGCACCTGGGCGACCGCGGTCGACGCCGTCAACTCGCTGATCGACGACCTGGCCAGACCCACCAACGAGGTGGCCAGGGTCATCTCGGCGGTCGCCCAGGGCGACCTCACCGAGAAGATGGCGCTGGCCATCGAGGGGCGCCCGATGAAAGGCGAGTTCCAGCGCATCGGCGAGGTCGTCAACTCCATGGTGGACCAGCTCCGAGCCTTCGCCGACGAGGTGACGCGGGTGGCGCGCGAGGTGGGCACGGAGGGCAAGCTCGGCGGCCAGGCCACCGTGCCCGGCGTGGCCGGCACCTGGAAGGACCTGACCGAGAACGTCAACCAGCTCGCCTCGAACCTGACCACGCAGGTGCGCAACATCGCGCAGGTGACCACCGCGGTGGCCCGCGGGGACCTCTCCCAGAAGATCACCGTCGAGGCCCGCGGCGAGGTGGCCGAGCTGAAGAACACCATCAACACGATGGTGGACCAGCTCTCGTCGTTCGCCGACGAGGTGACGCGGGTGGCGCGGGAGGTGGGCACGGAGGGCAAGCTCGGCGGCCAGGCGTACGTCAAGGGCGTCTCCGGCACCTGGAAGGACCTCACCGACAACGTCAACCAGCTCGCCGGCAACCTGACCACGCAGGTGCGCAACATCGCGCAGGTGACCACCGCGGTGGCCAAGGGCGACCTGTCCCGCAAGATCACCGTCGAGGTGCGCGGCGAGCTGCTCGAGCTGAAGAACACGATCAACACGATGGTGGACCAGCTCTCGTCGTTCGCCGACGAGGTGACGCGGGTGGCGCGGGAGGTGGGCACGGAGGGCAAGCTCGGCGGCCAGGCCGAGGTCAAGGGCGTCTCCGGCACCTGGCGCGACCTGACCGACTCGGTCAACTCTATGGCCGACAACCTCACCGACCAGGTGCGCAACATCGCCCAGGTGACCACGGCGGTGGCCCAGGGAGACCTCTCGCAGAAGATCACCGTGGACGCCCGCGCCGAGATCCTGGAGCTGAAGAACACCATCAACAAGATGGTCGACCAGCTCTCCGCCTTCGCCGCCGAGGTGACGCGGGTGGCGCGGGAGGTGGGCACGGAGGGCAAGCTCGGCGGCCAGGCGGAGGTGGAGGGCGTCTCCGGCACCTGGAAGCGGCTCACCGAGAACGTGAACCAGCTCGCCGGCAACCTGACCACGCAGGTGCGCGCCATCGCCGAGGTGGCGACCGCGGTGACCAAGGGCGACCTGTCGAGCACAATCACCCTCGACGCGCTGGGCGAGGTCGGCCAGCTCAAGGACAACATCAACCAGATGATCGCCAACCTGCGCGAGACCACCCGCCAGAACCAGCAGCAGAACTGGCTGAAGTCGAACCTGGCCCGCATCGGCGCCATGCTCCAGGGCCACCGCGACCTGGAGACGGTCTCCCGGCTGCTCATGTCGGAGCTGCCACCGCTGGTCGAGGCCCAGTACGGCGCCTTCTACATGGCCGAGTCGGGCGCCGCCGGCGGCGAGACGGTCTACAAGCTGCTCGCCGGCTACGGCCTGCCGCCGCGCACGGAGCGCCTGAGCGCCTTTGCCGTTGGCGAGGGGCTGGTCGGCCAGGCGGCGCTGGAGCGCAAGACGATCCTGGTGACCGACGTGCCGGCCGACTACATCACCATCGGCTCCGGCCTGGGCGCGGCCGCGCCGCGCGGCATCGTGACGCTGCCGGTGCTGTTCGAGGAGCAGGTGCCCGCCGTGATCGAGCTCGCCTCGTTCCGGCCGTTCACCCCGGTCAACCAGGCGTTCCTCGAGCAGATCGTCGAGACCGTCGGGGTGGTGCTGAACACCATCATCGCCACCATGCGCACCGAGGAGCTGCTCGAGCAGTCGCAGAGCCTGGCCGAGGAGCTCCAGTCGCAGTCGTTCGAGCTGCAGAGCCAGCAGGAGGAGCTGCAGCGCACCAACGCCGAGCTGCAGGAGAAGGCGCGCCAGCTCGCCAGGCAGAACCAGGCCATCGAGGTCAAGAACGCCGAGATCGAGCTGGCCCGGCGCGAGGTCGAGGAGCGCGCCGAGCAGCTCGCGCTCAGCTCGCGCTACAAGTCCGAGTTCCTCGCCAACATGTCGCACGAGCTGCGGACGCCGCTGAACAGCCTGCTCATCCTCGCCAAGCTGCTCGCGGAGAACAGCGACGGCAACCTCACCGAGCGCCAGGTCGAGTTCGCCGGCAGCATGTACGAGGCCGGCAACGACCTGCTGAACCTGATCAACGACATCCTCGACCTGTCCAAGGTCGAGGCGGGCAAGATGGACATCAGCCTGGCGCCGGTGCAGCTCAGCGCGCTCTGCGCCGACCTCGAGCAGACCTTCCGGCCGATCGCCGAGCAGCAGAGCCTCGGTTTCTCGGTGCGGATCGCCGAGGGGACGCCCGAGTCGATCGTCACCGACGAGCGCCGCGTCGAGCAGGTGCTCAAGAACCTCCTGTCCAACGCCTTCAAGTTCACCGACAAGGGCGCGGTGGAGCTGCGGGCGTCGCTGGCGCCCGCGGGCACGCGCTTCGCCCGCTCGCGGCTGCGCGGCGCGGGCGAGGTGATCGCGCTGTCGGTGGCCGACACCGGCATCGGCATCCCCAGCGAACGGCTGCTCGGGATCTTCGAGGCGTTCCAGCAGGCCGACGGCACCACCAGCCGCAGGTACGGCGGCACGGGCCTCGGGCTGTCGATCAGCCGCGCGATCTCGCGGCTGCTCGGCGGCGAGATCCAGGTCGAGAGCGAGCCGGGCAAGGGCAGCGTGTTCGTGCTGCTCGTCCCGGCCGTGACCGGGCCGCTGGAGGCGGATGCGGACTCGCGTGAGGTCGCGCCGCCCGTGCCCGCGCGAGCCGGGGGCGGCAACGGGGGGCGCCCGGCCGCGACGACCGAGCTGCCCGCGCCCGACCCGGAGCCCGGCCGCGCCGACGCCGCGGCGAGCGCCGGCGCGAGCCTCGCGACCCTCGCCGGCAGGCGCGTGCTGATCGTCGACGACGACGTGCGCAACGTGTACGCGCTCGCCAGCGCGCTCGAGGACCGCGGCATGGAGGCGCTGTACGCGGCGGACGGGCGCGCCGGGATCGAGCTGCTCGAGCGCAGGCCAGCGGTCGACCTCGTGCTGATGGACATCATGATGCCGGGCATGGACGGGTACGAGACCATCCGCGCCATCCGACAGCTCCAGGGCTTCCGTAGCCTGCCGATCATCGCGCTGACCGCCAAGGCCATGCGTGGCGACCGCGAGAAGAGCCTGGCGGCGGGCGCCTCCGACTACATCACCAAACCGGTCGACGTCGACCAGCTCCTCGAGATGATGCGGGTGTGGGTGTACCGGTGAACGGGCCCCGGCGCGCCGCCTCCACCACCGCGCGGGCAGTGGACCCGGGCCAGCCGGGGCCGCGGGTGCTGCTGGTCGACGACCGGCCCGACAACCTGATGGCCCTGGTTGCCGTGCTCGAGCCGCTCGGCGTCGGCCTGGTCCCGGCCGGCTCGGGAGAGGAGGCCCTGCGGCACCTGCTCACCGAGGAGTTCGCCGTCATCGTGCTGGACGTGCAGATGCCGGTGCTGGACGGCTTCGAGACCGCCCGGCTGATCAAGCAGCGCGAGCGCACCCGCCACATCCCGATCGTGTTCCTGACCGCGATCAGCGGCGAGCCAGAGCACTACCTGCGCGGCTACGAGATCGGCGCGGTCGACTACGTCTACAAGCCGTTCGCGCCCGAGATCCTGCGGGCCAAGGTGCGGGTCTTCGTCGAGCTGTGGCAGCGGGGCGCGGTCATCGAGCGCCAGCGCGCCGAGCTGGAGGCGCGCATGGCCGACCTCGACCGCGCCAACGGGACGCTGGCGCGCCAGGCCCTCGACCTGGAGCGCTCCAACGCCGCGCTGGAGCGCTTCGCCGAGGTCGCCGCCCACGAGCTGCGCCAGCCCCTGCACAACGTGGCCGGGTTCCTCGACCTGCTGCTGTCGCGCCACCGTGGCGACCTCGGCGCCGAGGCGAGCCTGCTCGCCGAGCGCGCCGGCGCCGGCGTCGAGGAGGCGCGCTCGCTCACCTCCGCCCTGCTCTCGTACGCCAAGGCCGGCACCGAGCCGCTGCGCCAGGAGCCGGTGCCGCTCGCCGAGCTGCTGGAGAGCGCCAAGCGGCAGGTGCCGGCCCTGGAGGAGCACGGCGCCGCCGTCGAGGCGGAGGGGAGCCTGCCGGCCGTGCGCGGCGACCGCCGCCTGCTCGAGCGCCTGCTCGCCAACCTGCTGGACAACGCGGTCAAGTTCCGCTCGGACGCGCCACCGCGGGTCCGGGTGCGCGCCGAGCCGGCCGGGGACGCGTGGAAGGTGGTGGTCTCGGACAACGGCGTCGGCATCGACCCGGCCGACGCGCCACGGCTGTTCACGGTGTTCGCGCGCCTGCACCCCAGGGACGAGCGCCCCGGCCACGGCGTCGGCCTTGCCGTGTGCCGGCGCATCGTCGAGCGGCACGGCGGCACCATCCGCTGCGAGCCGGCCGCGCGTGGCGGCACGGCGATCTGGTTCACCCTGCCGACGGCTGCGCCCGCCGGTGCCGTGAGGGAGAGCTGATGGCGGCGCGGGTGCTGCTGGTCGACGACGACCCGGACTACCGGCTGCTGGTGCGGCTGGCGCTGGAGGCCGATCCCCGCTACGAGGTGGTGGGGGAGGCGCGCGACGGCCTCCAGGCGGTGACCGCCGCCGCGCGGCTCCGGCCCGACCTGGTGCTGCTCGACTGCTCCATGCCCGGCGCCGACGCCTTCGACTGCCTGCCCGACCTGCGCCGCACCTGCCCGTCGAGCCGGGTGGTCCTGCTGTCCGGGCACGCCGCCGCCGAGCTCAAGATGGCGGCCTGCTCCGCCGGGGCGCTCGGCTTCCTCGGCAAGGACACGCCGCCCAGCGAGCTGCCCGCCGAGCTGGCGACGGTCTCGGGCCTGGTCGGGGCGGTCGAGGCGGTGCTCTGCCAGGCGTCCACCAGCCTGGCCGGCGACCCGCGCAGCGCCGGTGACGCCCGCCGCTTCGTCGCCGGCGCGCTCGGGGCCTGGCAGCTCGGTCCGCTGGTGGACACGGTCACGCTGCTCACCAGCGAGCTGGTCACCAACGCGGTGGTCCACGCCGGCTCGGACGTGGACGTCGTGGTGCGGCTGACCGGCGGGACCGCCCGCGTGGAGGTGACCGACCGCTCGGAGCTGGCGCCGGTGCCGCGGGCCGTCAGCCCCGAGGACGACTCCGGGAGGGGCCTCGCGCTGGTCCAGACGCTGGCGCGGCGCTGGGGCACCCGACGGCAGCCCGGCGGCGGCAAGACGGTGTGGTTCGAGGTGCCGCGCGACGGTCCCGGCGGCGAGCTGCCGGAGCGGGGACTGCCGTGCTGAGCGTCGACCTGTCCGCGCGCTACGCCATCCGCGCCATCGCCGCCACCGGGCAGCAGCCCAGCGCCGTGCTGACCCAGCTCAACGAGGCGATACTGCGCCAGAACCTGGAGGAGCGCTTCTTCACCGCGGTGTACGCGCTGGTGACCCCGGGCGACGGCGGGGTGGAGGTCACGCTGTCGAACGCCGGCCACCCGCCAGGCGCGGTGCTGCGCGACGTGGAAGCGCGCGACGACAGCGGCGACCAGTTCGGCTTCGACCGCCTCCAGGCCCTGCTGGCGACCTGCACCGGGCGCCCCGCCGAGGGCATCGCCAGGCGCCTGGAGCTGGCCGTCCTCGACCACCAGGGCGAGACGATACCCGACGACATCGCCATCCTGGTGCTCCGCGCCCAGACCTGACCACCCAGGCGAAACCCGGCGATTTGCAACTGTCAACGGGTGCATCGTAGGATTCCTCGGTTCTCCAGCGCCGCGGCAGCCCCCCCAGCAGCCCCATGTCAAGGAGAAAGCCCCTCGGTGGTGTGCGCTCGACGGTCCACCCAACGGCCCCGCCGTATCCTGCTGGGCACGGTCGTCCTCGCGCTGGTGGCGGCGCTGTGCGCGGTCCGGACGGGCGGCGCGGCACTTGCCAGCCCGAGTGCGTCCGACCTGCAGAGCCAGCTCCGGCGCCTGAACGGCGACGCCGACCAGGCGGTCGAGCAGTACCTGGAGGCGCGGCTCGGCCTCGACCAGACCCGCGCCTCGCTGCGCTCCATGCGGGGGCAGGTCGATGCGGCCGCCAAGCAGGTCGACGCGCTCAGGGGGCTGGTGTCCGCGCAGGCCGCCAGCGCCTACATGTTCGGCCCGGCCGACGTGGCCCTGGTGCTGAACCCCGGCAGCACCGACGACACGCTGGACCGGATGCAGACGCTCAACATGCTCGCGGAGCGCACGAGCGAGCAACTGAACGACCTGCGCGTCGCCGAGCAGGCGTTCCAGGCCGAGATGGCGCGACTGACCAAGGTCGAGCGGGAGCGCGAGGCGCAGGTGAAGCGGCTCGCGGCCCAGAAGGACAAGGTCGACCGGCTGGTCTCGCGGACGCAGGACCTGCTCGCGCAGCTCCGGCGCAATGCCGGCGCCGCCGGGGTGGACGGGGTCGACCCGGGGCTGCCGGCCGGCTCGGCGCCGCCCCCGCCGGCCGGCGGGGGCGGCGCGGCGGCGGCCGTGCGCTACGCCTACGCCCAGCTCGGAAAGCCGTACCAGTACGGCGCCGCCGGACCGGGTGCCTTCGACTGCTCCGGCCTGACGATGATGGCCTGGCGCCAGGGAGGCATCGCCCTGCCGCACTCGGCGGGAGGCCAGATCGGCATCGGCCGGCGCGTGAGCCAGTCGGAGCTGCAGCCCGGCGACCTCATCTACCGCTACAGCCCGATCTCGCACGTCGCCATCTACGTGGGAGGCGGGACGCAGATCGCGGCGACCCACACGGGCAGCACGGTGAAGCTGCAGCCGGCCTTCGACAGCAACGTGGTGGGCTTCTCGCGACCCAACGGCTGATCACGCCGTTAAGGGCGATAAGGACGTACGCGTATTCCGTCGATTTATGCTTCACATGCTCGGGGTCGATCTGGTATCCCTGCACCGTTCTCGGGAGCCTGGGCTCGGGTTCGGACAAGTGGGGGGGCGCATGAGAAGCCGTAGGGTTGTGCGGGTGTCGGTCCTGCTGGCCGTGCTCGCGGTCTTGGCGGCGATGGCGCAGGGGACGTCGCTCGCCGCGTCGAGGGCGGCGACAGGGCGGTACCTCGTGCTCGCCCGCCGCTTCGCGGACTACGGCGCCCTGCGCGCCGAGGCTGTGCGGGGAGGAGCCACGGTCGTCCGCGACCTGCCGCAGATCGGCACCCTGGTGGTCAGCGGTCCCGACAGCGTGCGCAGCAGGCTTGCCGCCGACCAGCGCGCCGCCGGCGTCGCCGTCGACCACGTCGAGCGCGTCGCCCAGGCCGAGCCGCAGGCGCCCCACCCGTCCGCGCCGGGTCGGCGCAGCGCCAGGCGGGTCCGGGTGGGCACGGCCGGCGCCGCGGCGGCTTCTGGGATCGTCCCCGACCCCGCGTTCTCCGTCCCGGGCCTCCAGTGGGATTACCAGCGCATCGGCCTGCCGCAAGGCTGGCGGACCACCGCCGGCAGCGCGGCCGTGACGGTCGCGGTCGCCGATACCGGCCTCGACTTCACCCACTCCGAGCTCGGCCCCAGGATCCGCCAGGTCGTCGACCTGACCCGGACCGAGAGCCCGCCGATCTGCAAGACCCTGTTCGGCCTGTCGGACAACGACCTGGCCAGGCGGAACGGCGGTCCGGCAACCACCGACTGGAATGGCCACGGCTCCTGGATCGGCGGCAACATCGCCGCGGCCCTGAACGGCACGGGCACCAACGGCATCGCGCCCAAGGTCGGGCTGGTCGCGCTCAAGATCTCGCAGTGGTGCGGCAGCGCGTACGACTCGACCATCATCGACGCCTTCGTCCTCGCCGCCGACATGGGCGTGGACGTCGTCAACATCTCGTTCGGCGGCTACCTCGACCCCAGCGACCCGAACCAGGACCTCATCTACCGCGCCTACGTCGCCGCGGTCCAGTACGCCAGGAACCACGGCACGGTGATCGCGGCGGCGGCGGGCAACGAGCACGCCCGCGTCGGCGCCGGCGGCCAGGTGCTGTCGCACGGCACCCTGACCACCCCGGGCGCCCCGCTTGACGACGAGCTCGGGCATTTCGAGGTCCCGGGCGGCATCCCGGGCGTGGTCGACGTGGCCGCCACCGGCAATCTGGTGAGCTCCCCGTCCGCGACCTGCCCACCCGGCACCACCGGCACGCCGAAGGACGTCAACGCCACGTGCAAGCCGGCCGGCGACGCGCACCAGCCCTTCGGCGCCGGCCAAAAGAGCCAGCTCACCTACTACTCGAACTTCGGCCCCCGGATCGACGTGGCGGCGCCCGGTGGCGCCCGCAAGTTCAACCTGCCGCTGTGGGACCGCGGCGGCACGCCCGGGTTCCCCTATACCGACGCGGACCAGGCCACCGTCTGGGAGGACTTCAGCACCACCTCGAACTGGGCGACCCAGATCGACTGCTTCTTCCTCGCCCCTGCGCCCACCTTTCCCGCGAACCAGTGCTACGCCACCATCCAGGGCACGTCGATGGCCGCCCCGCACGCCGCCGCCGCGCTGGCGCTGGAGGCGAGCGCGCACCCGTCGCTGCGCAAGAACGCGGGCGCGCTGGTCGCCCGGCTCTCCAGCGGCGCCACCAGCCCCGGCCACAACCTGACGCCGGTGCTCTCGTCGACTGACACCTCGCCCGGTGACCTGAGCGGGGCCGCCTGCCCGACCGGCTTCTGCCACCTCGGCGGCAAGGCCGTGCCGGATTCCGAGGCCTATGGCGCGGGCCTGGTCAGCGTCGCGCAGCCGTAGACCAGAGCGCCCCGGCCGCGCCAAAGCGCTTTGCGGATCGCCCCGGGGCGCGGCGGGCTCAGCCCACCAGGCTGCCGTACATCTCGCCGAGGGGGTCGGCGAGCAGCTCGAGGCGAGCGCCGTCCGGGTCCCGGAAGTACAGCGACGAGCCGCTGATGTGCTCGTAGGCGACGCCGGCCTCGTCGAGCCTGCCCCTCAGGCGTTGCCAGGTCTCGGGGTCGACGCTGATGGCGACGTGGTGCAGCCCGCCGAGCACCTCGGCGTAGGCGCCGAGGTGCAGCCCTGGGAAGTCGAAGAAGGCGAGGAGGTTGCCGTTGCCGATGTCGAAGAAGAAGTGGTTGGAGCCTCGGTAGTCGCGGTTCTCGAAGATGTCGGTGAGCGGGAGCTCGAGCACCCCCTGGTAGAACCGGATGGTCCGCTCGACGTCCGAGGAGAGCAGGGCGATGTGGTGCACGCCCCGGGCGGTCGACGCCGCCCGCCGCTCGCGAGGCTCGAGGTAGGTCGCGCGGAGGCGCTCGCGCTGGGCCTCGATCGCCTCCAGGTCGATGCCGCCGGCTTCGGTCACTGGCGTCTCCTTTCGCACGGGACCGCACCCACGATATCGCCACCGAGGGTCGCGGGCGCCGCTGCGAGCGGGCGGGCGGCAGGCCAGGCGCCCGCGAGCCTCCAGCGCTACCCGGCGCTCGCGCCGCCCGAGCCTCCGGCGGCGCCACGCGGCTCCTTCTCGCCCGGCCAGACGTCCCGCTCCTCGTGGTGCCAGACAGGGTGGTCGCCCGAGGTCTCCACGTTGAACCCGTAGTCGTAGACCATGGAGCCGCCGTAGGTGGCGCCGGTCACGACCAGTGCGGCCGCGGCCACGGTGAGCACCATGAGGCCCACGGGCGTGGACGCGCTGTCCCCGTCGGCCAGCCGCAGGACCAGGTCGACCAGGACGATCACGGTCACCGTGATCATGATGACCGCGTGCGTGTTGATGGTGCGGCGTGCCTGGGTGCCCGCTTCGCTGGAGTAGTACCAGTCCGCCCAGCCCGTCAGCGCGGTCAGCACCGAGACGGCGGCGCCACCGAGGGCCACCCAGGTGGCGGCGTGGAACAGCTCGGTCGCGACGGCCGCGTGGCCCGAGTGGAGCGCGACCGACAGGACGTCGAACACGGCCGCGAACAGGTAGGCCGTGACGGGGACGTCGGTCAGGGGCGGGTGGAACGGCTTGCCGGCGTAGCCCCGCAGGCCATTGAGCTTGCGGCCTTTCATCGCCAGCGGGGGGCCGACCGTGAAGTGCCTCATGTTCCCTCCAGCTCGAGTGCCGGTGACGGGCGCACGCCGGAATTTGTAAGACCAGCAAAAGTTAGTCTTAGGCAGCCTTGAACCCAGTGTCAAGTGCCCCTTCAGGCAGATTTGGGCCGGTTGGGCAACTCCGCTGGACGGTGCCGCACGAGCACCCGGTGCTCGTGCGGTCCCTGCGCGACAGCCGCCCGCCCCGGTGGGGCTGGCGATCCCTCCTCAGCCGGTGGCCTCGACGGAATTGCTCGGTGCCGAGACATTGCCCGAGCGGTCACGCGCTCGGACCGTGAAGGTGTAGCTGCCGGAGTTCAAGCACACCACCGCGCTGTTCTCCAGGCCGCTGGCGACCGCGACCAACTGCGAGCCCGCGTAGACCTCGTACTGGAGGTACTGGGTCGGGTCGGCGTTGTCGCTGGAGAGGTTCCACCCGAGCACGAAGACCCCGCCGCTCGACCACAGGTCCACCAGCCCGCTGGGAACGGTGGGGGGCTGGGTGTCGGCGGGTGTCGTGACGGTGACCGGCGCGCTCTGCGGTGAGAGGTTGCCCGCGCTGTCCTGCGCTTGAACGGTGATGGTGTAGGTCGTGCCGGGCAGCAGCCCTGTGACGGATCCGCCGTCGCTCTGGTAGGAGTAGGTCCGCCAGGCGGCGTCGACCAGGATGCGGTACCCGTCGATGCCGACCGCGCTGGTGGCCGGGTCCCATCCGAGCGATGCGCCGGTGAAGGACGTGCTGGTTGCCCGCAGGTCGCTCGGGGCGGTGGGCGCGGTGTCGGCGAAGGCCGCGGGCGCGGCCAGGACGCCCGCGGCGAGCGCGGCGAGCGCGGCGAGCACCGCCCAACCTGTGGGTGACGCTCGCGGCTTGACCGTTCCGATCATTATCATCCCCGATTTCGTGAATACGGATATGGGGTGGGAACGGAGCGGGTCGACTTTCGTGCAGGGATGGACCGCATTGCTCCCTATCTTGCCAAGCAATGCGCAATCCCAAACTCAAAGACTCCCTCTATCATCGCCACCCTGTAACGCCCTACGCTGGCCGGGTGCCCCACGGCGTATGTGCCACTCACCTCCGCGGCCGGGTCGCGTGGGGACGGACCCGCTCCGCCGCCCGCGGGGCAGACCGCTCGCAAGGGAGGTGCCCCGATGAGCTCCGAGGCCGTCGCCGCCGACCGCCCGTGCGGGCTGATCGAGGGCACGGTCGTCCGCCCGGGCGCGCCGCCGGCCGGGTGGGCGCGGGGGTGAGGTCGGGGTGCGACCCGGGCTCCAGCCCGTCGACTTCCTCCAGCCCCGGAGCTGGGCCGAGGCGCTCGAGGCCAAGGCGGCGCGCCCGGAGGCGCTGCCGGTCGCCGGCGGCACCGACGTGATGGTGGACCTGAACTTCGACCGGGCGCGGCCCGCCGCCGTCCTGGACCTCGGCCGGGTGCGGGAGCTGGAGGGCTTCGAGCGCGACGACGGCCGCCTGCGGCTCGGCGCGCGACTCACCTACACCGAGGTGATCGAGCGGCTCGGCGAGGCCCTGCCGGGGCTTGCGACCGCCTCGCGCACGGTGGGCTCCCCGCAGATCCGCAACCGCGGCACCATCGGCGGCAACCTCGGCTCGGCCTCGCCCGCCGGCGACGCGCACCCGCCCCTGCTCGCGGCCGGCGCCGAGGTCGAGGTCGCGTCGGTGCGCGGCGGCCGGCGCCTGGCCGTCGCCGAGTTTTTCACGGGGCCCAAGCGCAGCGCCCTCGCGCCGGACGAGCTCATCGCCGCGGTCCACCTGCCGGCCGCCACCGGGCCGGAGCAGTTCGCCAAGGTCGGCACGCGCAATGCCATGGTCATCGCGGTGTGCTCGTTCGCGCTCAGCCTCGATCCCGAGGGCAGGCGGGTCGGCACGGGGATCGGCTCGGCAGGGCCGACGCCGCTGGTCGCGTCCGCGGCCGAGCGCTTCCTCGAAGGGGTGCTCGAGGCCGAGGGCCTGTGGGACACGCGCGGCCCCCTCGGCGAGGCGGCGGCCGCCCGCTTCGGCGAGCTGGTCGCGTCCGCCGCCCGGCCGATCGACGACGTGCGCGGCACGGCCGCCTACCGCCTCCACGCCCTGGCCGTGCTGGCCCGCCGTGCGCTCGGCTGGGCGTGGGACCAGCACCGGAGGGGATGACATGCGCGTGGCCTGCACCGTCAACGGCGAGCCCCGTACGGCCGACGACGTCTGGGAGGGCGAGAGCCTGCTCTACGTCCTGCGCGAGCGGCTCGGGCTGCCCGGCTCCAAGAACGCCTGCGAGCAGGGCGAGTGCGGCTCCTGCACGGTGTACCTGGACGGCACGCTGGTGTGCGCCTGCCTGGTGCTCGGCGGCCAGGCGCAAGGGTCCGAGATCGTGACCGTTGAGGGTCTCGGCTCCGGCGACCGGCTCCACCCGGTGCAGGCGGCCTTCCTGGAGGCCGGCGCGGTGCAGTGCGGCTTCTGCACTCCCGGCCTGGTGGTCGCCGCCCACGACCTGCTGCGGCGCGACCCGCGGCCGAGCGACGCGCGCATCCGCGAGGCCCTGGCCGGCAACCTCTGCCGCTGCACCGGCTACCAGAAGATCCTGGACGCGGTGCGGCTGGCGGCCGAGCGCATGGAGCGCACGGGAGGCCGGCGGTGACCCTGATCATCGAGGGGTGCGCGGTCGCGACGGTGGACGCGGCCGGCACCGAGCACGTCCAAGGGCACCTGGTGGTGGAGGGCGACCGCATCGTGGCGGTCGGCGCCGGCCCGGCCCCCGCCGCCGGCCCTGCCCCCACCGCCGGCCCTGCCCCCACCGCTGGTCCCGGTGCCGCCGCCGGCCCTGGCCCTGTCGACCTGCCCGGCACGTCCGGCGTGCGGCGCATCGACGGGAGCGGCTGCCTGGCCACGCCCGGCCTGGTCAACTGCCACCACCACCTGTACCAGTGGCTGACCCGGGGACTCGCCCAGCAGGCCAACCTGTTCGAGTGGCTCACCGAGCTGTACCCGGTGTGGGCCCGGCTCGACGCCGACCTCGAGCTGGCGGCCGGCCGCGCCGCGCTCGCTGCCCTGCTCACCTCCGGCTGCTCGACCACCACCGACCACCACTACGTCTTCCCGGCCGGCGCCGGGGACCTGCTCGCCGCCGAGGTGGGGGCGGCCGCCGCGCTGGGCACCCGCTTCCATCCCTGCCGCGGCTCCATGGACCTCGGCCGCTCGCGCGGTGGCCTGCCGCCCGACGAGGTGGTCGAGGACCGCGACGCCGTGCTGGCGGCCACCGAGGCGGCCATCGACCGCTGGCACGACCCGGCGCCGGGATCGATGCTGCGGATCGCGGTCGCGCCCTGCTCGCCGTTCTCGGTGACCGGTGAGCTGATGGCCGAGGCCGCGGCGCTGGCGCGCCGCCGGGGCGTGCGGCTGCACACCCACCTGGCCGAGACCGTCGAAGAGGAGGAGTTCTGCCGCGAGCGGTTCGGCTGCACCCCCGCGGAGTACCTCGACCGCCTCGGCTGGCTCGGCGACGACGTGTGGCTGGCCCACTGCGTGCACCTGGACGGCTGCGCGGTGCGCCGCTTCGGCCGCACCGGCACGGCGGTGGCCCACTGCCCGAGCTCCAACGCCCGGCTCGGCGCGGGGATCGCCCCGGTCACCGCTCTGCTCGCCGCGGGCGTGCCGGTCGGCCTCGGCGTGGACGGCGCAGCCTCCAACGAAGCCGGCCAGCTCGGCCCCGAGCTGCGCCAGGCCCTGCTGGTCGCCCGGTTGCGGGGCGGGCCGGCCGCGCTCACCGCGCGGCAGGCGCTGGCGCTGGGCACCATCGGCGGCGCGCGGTGCCTAGGCCGCGAGGACGAGCTGGGCAGCCTTGAGCCGGGCAAGCTCGCGGACGTCGCCTTGTGGCGCCTTGACGGTCTCGGCCACGCCGGCATGGCGGACCCGGTGGCCGCGCTGGTGCTCGGCCCGCCCGCCCGGGTCGAGCTGCTCCTGGTCGGCGGCCGCGCGGTCGTGGAGGCCGGCGAGCTGCGCACCGGCTCCGAGCAGGACATCGCCCGCCAGGCCCGCGCGTCGAGCCGGCGGCTGCTCGGCACGGTGGGGGCGACCGCATGACCGGGGCCGTGACCGGGCTGGGTCGGCGCCCGGGGCCGGGGCCGGGGCCGGGGCCGTGACCGGGGCCGGGTCGTCCCTGCCGACGAGGCAGCGCCCCCCCGTGCAGGCGCCCGTCGCCGGCGGGGTCTTCGAGAGCGTGCGCCGGCCGGACGGGGCCCTCAAGGTCACCGGCGACTTCGCCTACTCCTCTGACCTGTGGGTCGAGGGGATGCTGTGGGGCGTGACCGTCCGCAGCCCGCACCCGCGCGCGCGGGTCCGCTCGGTCCGGACCGGGCCGGCGCTGGCCACGCCCGGCGTGTCCGCCGTGCTGACCCACGAGGACGTGCCCGGCCGCAGGACCTATGGGCTGGAGATCCTCGACCAGCCTGTGCTCGCCTTCCCCGACGTGCGCTACCAGGGCGAGCCGGTGGCGCTGGTGGCCGCCGACCATCCCGAGACCGCCCGGCGCGCCGCCGAGCGGGTGCAGGTCGACTACCAGGTCCTGGAGCCGCTCGTGGACGCCGAGGCGGCCATGGCCGAGGGAGCGCCGCGACTGCACCCTGGTGGCAACGTGCTGCGTCACGTCAGGATCCGCCACGGCGACCCGGAGGCGGCCGCCGACGTGGTGGTCGCCGGTGAGTACGAGGTCGGCATGCAGGACCAGGCGTTCCTCGGGCCGGAGTCGGGGTTGGCGGTGCCGGACGGGGAGGGCGGCGTCGACCTGTACGTGGCGACCCAGTGGCTGCACGTCGACCGTGACCAGGTCGCCGCGAGCCTTGGCGTGGAGCCGGAGCGGGTGCGTCTCACCCTGGCGGGGGTCGGCGGCGCGTTCGGCGCCCGCGAGGACATCTCCGTGCAGATCCACGCCTGCATGCTCGCGCTGCGCACCGGCCGGCCCGTGAAAATGCTGTACTCGCGGCAGGAGTCCTTTTTCGGGCACGTCCACCGGCACCCCGCCCGGCTGCGCTACGAGCACGGCGCCACGCGGGACGGCCGCCTCGTCTACGTGAAGGCCCGGATCGTGCTCGACGGCGGGGCCTACGCGTCGAGCTCGACGGCGGTGTGCTCCAACGCCGCCTGCTTCGCGGCCGGGCCCTACGAGGTGCCGAGCGCAAGCATCGACTGCTACGTGGTCTACACCGACAACCCGCCCTGCGGAGCCATGCGCGGGTTCGGCGCGGTGCAGGTGTGCTTCGCCTACGAGTCGCAGATGGACCGGCTGGCCAGCAGGCTCGGCACGGACCCGGTCGAGCTGCGCGTCCGCAACGCGATGCGCACCGGCACGGCGCTGCCGACCGGCCAGCGGGTCGAGGGGCCCGCGCCAGTGGCCGAGCTGCTCCGCCGCGTCCGCGACGCGCCGCTCCCGGTCGACGAGCCGGCCGCACCCGGGCCGCGGCCGCCCGCCGCCGGGCCGGGGCCGCCGGTCGGGCCGGGGCCGCTCGCCGCGGGGCCGGTTGACCTCCGTGACCTTCCCGGCGGGGTCGCGAACGTCACCCATGGCGAGGGCGTGCGGCGCGGGACCGGCTACGCCGTCGGCTACAAGAACCTGGCCTATTCCGAGGGCTTCGACGACCCCGCCACCGCCAGGGTGCGCCTGTCCGTGGTGGCGGGCGAGCCGCTGGTCGAGGTGCGCACGGCAGCGGTCGAGGTGGGCCAGGGCCTGGTCACGGTGCAGGCGCAGATCGCCCGCACCGAGCTCGGGGTCGAGCGCGTCGTGGTCCACCCCGCCGACACCCGGGTGGGCTCGGCCGGCTCCTCGTCCGCCTCGCGGCAGACCTGGATGACCGGCGGGGCGGTCAAGGCCACCTGCGAGGCCGTGCGCGCCCGCGTTCTGGAGCTGGCCGCGGCCAAGCTCGGGCGCGACGTCGCCGGTCTGGTGCTGGCGGGCGGCGCGGTGGCGTCGGCCGCCGAGGGGCCGCTCGTCGACCTGGCCGACCTGCTCGGCGAAAGCGCGGTCGAGGAGACCCGCACCTATCGTCACCGCCGGACGTTCCCGCTCGATCCCGAGACGGGTCAGGGCGAGCCGCACGTCGCCTTCGCCTTTGCCGCGCACCGTGCGGTCGTCGACGTGGACACCGAGCTCGGCCTGGTCAAGGTGGTGGAGATCGCCACCGCCCAGGACGTCGGCAAAGCGCTCAACCCGCAGGCGGTCGAGGGCCAGATCGAGGGCGGCATCGCGCAGGGCCTGGGGCTTGCGCTGATGGAGGAGGTCCAGGTCGAGGGCGGCAAGGTCCGCAACCCGTCGTTCACCGACTACCTCGTCCCGACCGTGCTCGACATGCCGCCGGTCCGGCTGGACGTGCTGGAGCTCGGGCACCCCGACTCGCCCTACGGCGTGCGCGGAGTCGGCGAGCCGCCCACGATCTCGTCCACCCCGGCGATCGTCGCCGCGGTCCGCGCCGCCACCGGCCGCCCGCTCACCCGCGTGCCGCTCCGCCCCGACGACGTCGCAGGACTGCAAGGCGGTGCTCGCAACAGCGAATGAACGGCGTCGGAGCCCATACTTGCACTCGCCGATGCATCCTGTGAGGTACGCCACGGGCGCAGCTCTGAAGGCATCGGCGAGCCTCAAACAGCACGTCTTAATGAATGGCTTGACAGAAAGGTTACGCCGACGACATCCGCTATCTTCTCCCGAAGTCTTCCAAATACCTGCTGCAAGTCCACATCCCTGCGTTCGCGCGCCAGCCGCCCGGAAGACATTCCGGACCGGTACAGCAGCTCCTGCCAGCGGCGCAACGCCTAGCTGACGACGAAGTTCAATAGCTGGTCGGGGACCACGACGACTTTGTGGACCGTCCTCCCCGTCAATTGCTCCTGAATGCGCCGGTCGGCACGCGCGGCCGCCTCGATCTCGGCCCGGCCGAGCCCTCTCGCCACCTGCACCGTCGCTCGCAGCTTGCCGTTGACCTGGATCGGGATGGTAACGACGCCTCCGAGCACGTAGGCCGGGTCGGCCTCCGGGAACGCCTCCCAGGCCAACG